>Ga0310695_10000682_pt1 | contig 85074 bp, 66 predicted proteins | sample RumenRJG_04DNA_FD_203882 | JGI IMG/M metagenome (GOLD analysis project Ga0310695, IMG submission 203882) | Bovine rumen microbial communities from Lethbridge, Alberta, Canada - RJG_04 (v2) (version 2) | ecosystem: Host-associated > Mammals > Digestive system > Stomach > Rumen | place: Canada...
GGCCGATGACTTCCAGGTGATCTCCATCGTGACATCCCAGAACTCCGCCTCTGACTCGCTCACCTTTGACCGTAGCAATAGCGTTGATAGTGGCTACCGCAACGGCGGACGCCAGCTCTCCGAACTCATCTGCTTCAACTCCGTCCTCTCCGATGCGGAGCGCACCGAGGTGGTGCAGTACCTACAGCGGAAGTGGATGCTCGGCGGAACGCAGGGCACGCTGATCATCGACGTGCCGGAGGGCGTGGATTCGGCGAACGACGGCGTCGCGATCTGCGGCAACGTGAAGGTCGTGAAGGAGGGCGCGGGCGCGTACGAGGCTTCGGCCGGATCCACCTACATGGGCGGCACGGATGTGCGCGAGGGAATGTTCCGTCTCGGAACGCCCACCGTCACTGACGGACGCGATCAGGTGTGCACGGGCACGCTCGGCGCGTTCGGCACGGACGTGACGGTTCAGCCGGGCGCGACGCTGGACGCCTACGGCGCGATCAACAACTACAAGAACCGCGTGATCCTGAACGGCGGCACGCTCGCCAACACGGCGGCGATCTCTAGTGGGTCGAGCTACTCGCACTGGGGCAATGTCACGCTCACTGCTGATTCGTACACGGACTTCGTGTGCGGCGGCATGGTGCGGCGCGACGGCACGCCCGTCACCGTCGATCTCGGTGGCTATACGCTCCACTGGAACGGACGCGGACAGAGTGGCAGCGACTGGTGCTGGATGCTCAACACGGACATCACCGCCGGTACGCTTGAGGTGGACGGCTTCTACACGGTGTACTACCTCACGGACAACACCAAGGGCATCCGCGCGCCTCAGACGACGCTCGTCGTGAAGAACTCCGGCATCCTCGCGATCGACCGCGAGCCGATGACGGTGAAGGACTACATCTGCGCGAACACGGTGGACGGCGCGGCGTACAGCGCAAACTCGCTCACCGTGAGCGGCACGTTCAGGCCCGAGAGCAACCGCCACTGGGGCTGCACGCTCGCAAGCGGCGCCACACTCGACCTCACCGCGTGGACTGGTGCGTGGAACGCTACTTCGGTAAGCGGCCGCATGGTCGTGTTCCCGACCACCGAGGGTGCAACCGTCACCGTCAAGCTCGGCGACCGCAAGGACCTTTCGAAGCTAGCGCATAGCGATGATCCGTACGCGGTGAAATGGTCCGCCGCGCCGGTGAACACCACGTTCAAGGTCGATTCTGCGGCCAGCAGGCGCGGGTATCGCCTCCGGAAGGAAGAGGGCGGTCTGCGTCTCTCCAGCATCGGTGGCTCGGCGATCTTCTTCCGCTAAAGGACAAAATAGGAGTTTATGCAGATTTCTTTCGCCGGACTGCCTTTTGCGCTTGATTTCCGGCGAAGGAAACTGTATAATATCATCTCAATTTGTTTCAAGAAAGAAGAGGTCCATAAATGGGTACAGGTCGTACACTCCGCAAAGAGTCTCATGTCCGTCCGTGCAAGACGCCGGCCGGCAAGGCGCAGCGCTCCAGGGCGCAGCGTCGCCGTCTCGTCAAGTTTGGCATGGGCGAGGAAGAGGTCAAGCTGATGAGCGACGAGAACGTGCGCGTGCTCGTGCAGCGTCCCGCCGTCGTGAAGAAGTTGATTGCGAAGAAGGCAGCTGCCAAGTAGGGAACCGGTGCGCGTCCTTCGAGGCGCGCGGCGGAGCAAGCGCGGGAGCGCAGAACCCATGACAGTCGTATCTTGTTCGATAGACGAACGGTACGTGAATCCCCTCTTCGAGGTCTTCGATGGAGGGGATTTGATTTTATCGTCGTACCGCGACGTCGAGGACGATCTCACCACGATGCGGATATTCGTGCCGGATTCCGCGGATGCGCCGCGTGCCGTAGAGGCGCTCGCGGCAGCGGGGAGAGTAGTCGGCCTGGAGCTGAAGCCCGAGGTGGGTGAGATTGCTGACGAGGACTGGAAGCTTGCGTACCGCAGGCATTTCAAGACGGAGATAATCTCACCTCGTCTCGCCCTCGTGCCCGAATGGGAGCTCGACGCCTTCCTCGCCTCCAACGCGAAAGCCGAGCATCCCGAGCTGCGCGCCCTTGTGCTCGATCCGGGAATGGCATTCGGTACCGGGCAGCACGCCACCACGCGCGCGTGCCTTGAGTATGTGGACTCTCTTGCCGTGGAGAATCCCGACCGGTCCTTCCTAGACGTTGGCTGTGGTTCTGGAATCCTCGCCATCGCGGCGGCTCTTGAGGGCTTCCGCGACGTGGCGGGATTCGACATCGACCCCGACGCCGTAGCGAACGCGAACGAGAACGCGGTGCGCAACTCGCTTGGGCTCCGCTTCGTGCGCGGCGACCTGTGCAATCTCTCCACGCTTCCCGGCGTGCGGCGCACGGGCGAGCGATCGTTCGACGTGGTGGCCGCGAACGTGCTCGGTCCGGTGCTAGTGCGCTTTGCGGGCGAGATCGCGCCGCTCGTCGCGCCCGGCGGAAAGCTGATCCTTTCGGGAATCCTCGACGAGATCTACCACGAGGTGAAGGGCGCCTACGAGGCGCTTGGATTCGGGGAGGTCTCCAGCAAGCTCATCGGCGAATGGCGCACAGGACTCTTCGCCCGCAGATGAAAACAACAACATTGACAAGGGGTTAAGACCATGAACGCCAACAACCGCACGCATGCGATAAACGTGATCGCCGGGCGAACGCCGGACGCTCCGAGCGCCAATCTGCCGCCCGACACCTCGCTCGAGACGTACGGCGAGGACGTCTTCGGCGAGAAGGAGATACGCGCGTTTCTCCCGAAGTCCGCCGCCGCCAAGCTCCTGGCCACGGTGAACGAGGGCAAGCCTCTCGATCCGTCGATCGCGGCCGACGTGGCGCATGCGATGAAGGAGTGGGCGCTCTCTCGCGGCGCGACGCACTTCACGCACTGGTTCCAGCCGCTCACGGGCGGCACGGCCGAGAAGCACAACAGCTTCATCGAGCCTGCGGGAACGGCGCGCGCAATCCAGGCGTTCAGCGGCAAGAACCTCATCGGCGGCGAGGCGGACGCGTCGTCGTTTCCGTCTGGCGGACTGCGCTCGACATTCGAGGCCCGCGGCTACACGGCGTGGGATCCCACGAGCCCCGCGTTCATCAAGCGCTACTCGGGCGGCGCCACTCTCTGCATCCCCACTGCGTTCTGCGCGCACACCGGCGAGGCGCTTGACTCGAAGACGCCTCTTCTTAGGTCCATACAGGCGCTCGGCAAGGCGCTGAAGCGGCTCATGGCGCACTTTGGCCAGCCCGAGTCGCGCGTCTCCGTGACGCTTGGAGCGGAGCAGGAGTACTTCCTGATCGACCGCGGATTCTACCTGCAGCGTCCGGACCTTCTTCAGACCGGCCGCACCGTGTTCGGCGCCGCGCCTGCGAAGCATCAGCAGCTTGAAGACCACTATTACGGCGCGATACGCCCGCGCATCCTCAAGTTCATGAACGAGGTGGAGACGCAGCTGTGGAAGCTCGGCATCCCCGCGAAGACGCGTCATAACGAAGTGGCGCCCGCACAGTTCGAGCTTGCGCCGATCTTCGAGGACCTCAACCTCGCCGTGGACCACAACATGCTCATCATGGAGGTGCTGCGCCAGACGGCCGAGCGCAACGGCCTCGAGTGCCTTCTCCACGAGAAGCCGTTCTCCGGCGTGAACGGCAGCGGCAAGCACTGCAACTGGTCCATCGCCTACAACGGGCGCAACCTCCTCGAGCCCGGCTCCAATCCCAAGGAGAACGCGATATTCCTCACCGTGCTTCTCGCCGTGATAAGGGCGATCGACCTGCACGCGGATCTTCTGCGCGCCTCGACTGCCGGCGCGGGCAATGACCACCGCCTTGGCGGAAACGAGGCGCCGCCGGCAATCCTCTCGATCTTCCTCGGCGACGAGCTAAGCGCCGTCATGAAGGCGATCGAGACCGGCACGTCCTGGTCGGCGCGCGGGCGCACGAAGATGAAGATCGGCGTGGACACTCTGCCGCCTCTGCCGCGCGACACGACGGACCGCAACCGCACGTCGCCTTTCGCGTTCACGGGCAACAAGTTCGAGTTCCGCGCGCCCGGCTCGTCCCAGAACTGCGCGCAGAACCAGATGGTGCTCAATACGATCGTGGCGGAGTCGCTGGACGCGCTCTCCGACAAGCTCGACGCCATGCCCGGAGACTTCAACGCCAACCTGCAGAAGCTTCTGCAGCGGCTCATCCGCGCGCACAAGCGCGTCCTCTTCGCTGGCGACGGCTATTCCGCCGAGTGGCAGAAGGAGGCTGCCGCGCGTGGTCTGCCAAACCTGCCCTCAACCCCCGCCGCGATATCGCCATTCAGGCTTCCGGCCAATCAGGCGCTGTTCGAGAAGTACGGCGTTTTGACGCGCGGAGAGCTGGAGAGCCGCTACGAGATCGCGCTTGAGGACTACCATCGCCGCCTGCGCATAGAAGGCGCGGTGGCGCTTGAGATCGCGCGTTCGATGATACGCCCTGTGGTGGCGGACGAATTCTCCAAGCTGGCCACGGCGATCTCTCTCGCGAAGAAGGACGGCCTCAAGGTGGGCGTGACCGGCCTCAAGGCGCTCTCGCTCAAGCTTGGCGCGGGCCTTGACGATCTGCATGTGAAGTGCGAGCGCCTCGACCGCGCCCTCGCGAAGGGCCGCCATGAGGACCTGCTTGCGGCGATGGCCGATCTTCGGCACACTGTGGACGCGCTCGAGTACCTTGTGGACGACGCGCGCTGGCCGCTGCCAAAGTACCGCGAGATGCTTTTCATCTACTGACAGGTCAAACAAGAAATCAACTTTGAACTCACCAGTATTTGTCCGGCGTCAGGAAAAGATCTGGCGAGGCGCCTTGCTGGAAGATGTTGAAGTCCTCGAAGAAGAAGTTCGTGGGGCGGCTGAAGCTGATGCGCCAGAGTCCGTCGGCAGGATGAGGGGCGGCGTGGTGCACCGTCCATTCGCCGACGTCGTCGCGGTCCCATCGCGTCTTCCCCGACGGATCCTCGAGCCTCACGTGCACGCGTTCGGAACCGGCGCCTGATGCCGCGACGACGAAGGGCGCGTTTGAATCGGCGTGGATGTAGAGCGTGCCCTGCGTGGAGTAGATGGAACGAAACGCCTCGGGCTGCACCACCGCAATGGGCACGGAAGTCGCCGAAAGGCCGAAGGCGTGGCTGCCGACATCGGCGGTCATCGTGTAGAAGCCAGGAGCCTTCGCGTTGAACGAGAAGGGCGTCTCGGCAGTGCCGTTCAGGGTGATCGACGCGCATGTGGCGCCGGAGGAGTCTTTGACAACGATGGGCGCCGCGATAAATTCGGGCTTGCCCACGGGCGTGAACTTCCCGGAGAAACGCGCCTCGCCCGGCGTTGCCATGTAGAAGCGGTATGTCACGCCGTTGCGGAAGCGGAATGGATGCATTCGCACGAGCTTGCCGGGGCATGCGTCGAATGGCCGCGCAACTGCGGGGTCGAATTTGCGGCGTGCGGGCGCGCCTTTCAGCAGGGAATCCTTCGCCTGGAAGTCGACGAGGCGGCATTTCTCGAACGTCACGGATACGGCATCGTCTGACTGTGAAGGGATGTGCACGGCGGGGGCGTTTCTTGTGGCGATGATGCAGTTTTCGCATGCAATGCCGCCGCGCACATGCGAGTGAGCGCGGCCGTGCCCCAGCCAGAAGCCGCGGGAGTTGTCCGTGGTGAGGCAGTTGACGATCTTGACGGAAATCGGCTTCGAGGTGGCGCTGAGCTGGCCTAGGTAGAACTGTATCCCCGCGCCGTGGTTGTTGGTGATGATGCAGTCGCGCATCACTATTTCCGAGAGCTCCTCGCTAGCGCGGTTCGGCTCAAAGTCGATGCCGGCCGCAGGCGGAGTGCCGCCCGTGCCGCGCAGCATGCAGCGTTCGATGAGGAGGTTGCGCGCTGATATCACGCTGATGCCCTGGCGGTACTGGCGGTCGCACACGAGGTCGCGCAGCACCACGTTGCGGCAGGGCGCATGATCTTCGCCCGTTACGCCGAGGTAGACACCATCGCCACCCGATTCAAGGAGCGTAAAGCCCTCCACCACGACGTTGCTGCAGCTGAGCAGGTTGAGGCTCATGCGCCATTCGGCCTTCGTGTACGGTGCGGCGGCGTAGTCGGCGCGATGCATGCGAAGAGTTGCGCCGTAGCCGCTCAGCTTCACGTTCTCGGAGCGCTTGAGCGTGAAGAGAGAGTCGTTCTTCCCGCGGAACTCGCCTTTCTTCGCCACCACCTCAACGCCGCGTTCGAACACGACCTCGCAGTTGGAGCGCACGAAGAGAGGACGAGTGATCCAAGGCGCCGGACGGCGGTCGATCACGATCCTGCGCGCGCCGGAGTCTAGCGCCTTCTGGAGAAACTCGGTGGAGTCTTCCGGATCGAAGCCAAACGACGACGCCGTCACGACGCCGTCCGCCGCAGATGCGGCTGCTGCGCAGATGAAGGTGAGCGTTGCCATCATGGCACGCAGCGAGATATGCGGAGATGTTGTTTTCATGCGCAACATTATACTACAAACGCGATCACTTCGCCACTCTATGATTCGCCCGCACAAACACGGCGTTTTTTGCTATAATACTCGCAAGGAAAAAACGATGCGGAAATCGCATGAGAGAGGAAAAGCTGTGAAGAGGACAACCATTCTGCTTGCCGCGGCGCTTGCGCTCGCGGGCGGCGTGTGCTGTGCCGACTGGCGCGAGGACATGTGGCAGCGTCCCGTGACGCTGCGCGAAGGCGTGACCATGAAGGCGTTGACGCTTGAGAATCCGCGGCTCATCAAGGCGTACATGGTGAAGATCGATCTCACCACCCCCGGCATCGGCTTCACTGCGACTGAGCGCGACAAGAACTGGGGCGACCCCATGCCCGACTACACGAACAAGGTCCGCATAATCGACACGAAGCGCGAGAAGACGGCCGACTTCATGACGCGCCGCAGAAGTGCGGGGCGCAATGTGGAGGTGGCCGTCAACACCTCGCCCTGGGGACCCTGGGAGCATCCGTTCACGCACATGTACGGCGCGTTCCGCAACTGGAACGTCTCTGACGGCGTGAACATCTCGCATGTCGACGCACCGAAGAAGGGCGCCTTCTTCGTGGTGCGAAAGGACGGCCGGGTGGACATAGTGGGCGACATTCCTGTTGCCGAGACCAACCAGATCGCAATCTCCATGTACGGCTTCCAGCTGATAATGACGAACGGCGTTCCCGCTTTCGCCTCGCGCAAGAAGCACGGCTCGCTTGCGCCGCGCACGGCGATCGGCCTCACGCCAGACAAGAAGACGCTAGTGCTGCTGGCCGTGGATGGACGCCAGGAGGGATACAGCCTCGGCGCGGACCTCAAGGACCTCTACAACATTCTCAAGAAGGAGGGCGTGTCAGATGCGGTGAACATGGACGGCGGCGGCTCGACGTCGCTCGTCGTATTCGACCGCGAGAAGAAGAGCCCGGTGATGCTCAACCATCAGCCGCACGGATCGGTGCGCAAGGTGGCGCTGAACCTTGGAATAACGTTTGGCGAGAGGAAACACGAAGAATCTGACGACACAAGCCGGTGAATGACGGCATGAGCCAAAGGAGAAAGAGAATGAATGCAAAGACGAAGATCGCGACCTGCTGCGCGCTGATTGCCGCGGCGGGAATGGTGCGCGCCGCGGCGCAGTACCAGACGTTCACGATGGAGAAGGGCAAGTACGTGGCGTTCGACGCCAAGACCACGGTCACGGTGGAGTGTCCAGACGAGGCGGCCGCGAAGTGGATCGCCTCGCACTACGCCGAATGGTACGGCGACCAGTCGCCGAAAGTCAAGCCGGGCGCGACGGGCCTTGCGCTGCAGGAAGGCGACGAGGCGTATGCGGCCACGGTGGACGACTCGGGCGTGAAGATAGCGTGCCGTACGCTTGCGGGCGCACGCTGGGCGTCGTACACGCTGCGCCAGCAGGCGATCGCCAAGCGCGGCACCTTCAAGACTGAGGGACGCCTCCTGCCGGTGCAGAAGATATCCGACAGGCCGCATCTAGCGTTCCGCGCCGTGCATCTGTGCTGGTTCCCGGAGGTGCGTCCGCAGCAGATGGAGCGCGCGATCCGCCTTGCGGCGCTTCTCAAGTTCAACTACGCGATCATCGAGCCGTGGGGAATGTACGAGAGCAAGAAGCATCCGTGGTGGCATTGGCCGAATCCCACGATGACGCAGGCGGAGGTGAAGAGGCTCGTCGCGATCGGAAAGGACATCGGCATCACGCTCATCCCGCAGATCAACTGCTACGGCCACGCATCTTCAGCACGCGGCTGCACGATCAAGCACGCAATGCTTGACATCACGCCCGAGTACGAGCCGCTCTTCGAGCCGGGCGGATGGAACTGGTGCCTCTCCAATCCCGAGACGCAGCGCGTCCTTCGCGAGCTTATCGCCGAGATGCACGAGAACTTCGGCAACCCGCCGTACTTCCACCTCGGCTGCGACGAGGCGCAGGCGCAGGCGTGCCCCGAGTGCGTGAAGACGCCGAACTCCGTGCTAGTGTGCCGCCACATCACCGGGCTTGCCGAGTTCGTGAAGTCGCGCGGGGCTCGTCCCATGATCTGGCACGACATGCTGCTCGCGCGCGGCGATCCGCGCTGGAAGGGCTTTGTGCACTGCGGCAACAAGGAGACCGCCACGCTTGCGGACACTCTTCCCAAGGACGTGATCATCTGCGATTGGCAGTACTCCTACGGCGACATGAAGGAGAAGCGCATGGACTGGCCCACGATGGCGTACTTCAAGGAGAAGGGCTTCCCCGTGGCCGGGTGCCCCTGGCGGAACTTCAACGCCATGAAGCCGATGGCCGACTACATCTCGAAGATCGGCGGCTTCGGGTTCATAGAGACCACATGGCACCATCTGCGCGGAAGCGAATGGCAGCAGATGTACATGAGCGCGTCCCGCGCCGCATGGGGTTCCGACGTTTCGCACGGAGTGTCGTTCCAGACTTCGCTGCGCCTCGTGGGCCACGACATGAAGGTGACCGACTATCTCGACACCGGCTATCTGAACTACCAGGTTCCGCCGGGATGGTGGGTTGACAACAACTGATGTCGGCCGAGACTTCCGCGGAATGCCTCGTTTTGGTATAATCATCAAAACATGAAATCATTGCCGACAACTCTAGAGGGAGCTAGCGACCATCAGGTGTGGGAGCTGCTGAAGCTCCAGGACGCCGCCGCATGGCGGCTCGCGTGGGAACGCGCCGTGCTGCCGGAGGCCGAAAGCTTCCGCAGCGGGCGCAAGGCGCGCGAGTGGGGCGTCACGCCCGAGGAGATGATGAGCATGCTCTACGTGGAGATGATCGGCGCGCGCAAGATAGAGCTGTACCGCGACGACGGAGGCAGCCTGTGGGGATGGATGCGCACGTACGTGAGAGGATACATCCACCGGGCGAAGCCGGACGAGAAGGAAGTCTCCATAGAAGGGGCGGGATCGGACGGCGAGGACGACGGGCGCGGATGGGAAGAAAAAATATCGAAGCAGGTGTCAGATTCGCGCGGCAGGGAGTCCTTGCCCGATGAAGACCCTGCGGTGCGGCGGCGGGAGGAATGGGCTCTCGTGCAGAAATGCTTCGGCGATCTGTGGCGGAAGAATCCAATCCGGGCGTACGTGCATCTGCTCAAGCTCCGCATGAATCTGTCTTCGACTGAAATCAAAAGCATGCTGGGGATGACTAGCGAGGCGAACGTTGACCAGGCGTTCTCGCGGGCCCTGAAGGACATGCGGAAACTGAAGGTGGAGCATGAAGAACGCGATTGAGACGGAGAAGACGGCCATGACGCCCGACGAGAAGGCGTTCATCGACCGCTTTGTCGCCGACTATTGCCGTCCGCACGAGACGGTGGTGGCGGCGCGCCTTGCGGCGTTCGCGTCTGCGCGCCAGATGCGGTTTCTTTCCCAAGGCTCGCGCGGCTTCGCCCTCGCCGCCGGCGTGAGCGCGCCGAAGCAGGATGTGCAGGCGCCGGAAGAGGAGGTGCGATTCACGTTCGCGAGCGACGGCGAGGCGGATGCCGAAGGCGCATGGCGCGCTGAGCTCGTGGTGCCGCCGAAGGCTGGCCCTGAGACCATGCTATCCCTCAAGGTCGTAGATGGCTCTGGCGAAGCGGTGGACGGAGGTGTGTTCACGCTCTCAGGCGCGGCGCTGCCTCTTGCCGGCGGACGGGCGGAGATGCCGTTCGGCTTGTTCCTCGCCGGGATAAAGAACACCGAAGTCTCCCTGCGGCGCGCCGACGGAGAGACGGTGGGCGGTAGACTTCTCTTCTTCTGAGGCAATGGAAGGGGCGACGCACATATTTCCTGCGCCGCAGGCGGAATATCTGCGGGCGATAAAGGGCGGCCGGTACAAGCCGGCCGGCCTTTCAAGCAATTTCCCGCAGCGCTTCTCGCTTGAAGGATCAATGCCGCCCGTCTACCAGCAGTCGCTTCAGGGCGCATGCGTGGCGAACGCGGTGACTGCGCTTCTCGAATACTACAACGACTGCAAGACGCGCCTGAGCGTGCAGTATCTCCATGCCGCCACGAAGGAGATCGAGCGCGCCGGGCTGGAGCGCAATCTCGCGGCGCTGCGCGCGGGAGAGAGGCTGGACCCGGAGTTCGAGGCGGTGTGCCACGCCGAGCTGATGCAGCTGCGGATGATAGCGGACGCGAACGGCGGGATGTCCGCTCCTGCCACGATGCCGTATCTCGCCCAGTTCGAGAGCGGGATGAGGACGCGTTTCGAGGCCGCAAGCGGGTGTCTTCTGAGAAGCAGCTTCAAGGCCGTCGAGACGCGCGGAATCTGCCGCTACGCCGTGTGGCCGTCGGCCGGAGCCAGGGCAACATCGCTCTTCGGCTCGGCTTCTGGCGGAGAGTATCCGCCCAACGCCCATGAAGACGCGGCAAAGCGCCGCGTGACGAACGGCATATACCTCCTCGCGATGCCGAACAACGTGGACGAGATCAGGGGCATTCTCTCGGGGGCCAACGACAGGCGCCCGATGCCCGTTGCGGTGACGGTGGACTTCTTCGCCGGCTGCGACGGCGAGATGTATTCCTTCCCCGATGCGGAGGAGACCGGCGATGGCCAGCTTGTTTCCAAAAACGAATGGCTCGGCCGTCATGGGCTTCTCGTGGTGGGATACGAAGACGATCCCAAGACCATTGGCGGCGGATACTTCATTATCCGCAACTCCCTGGGCGAAGACTGGGGCGACAAGGGATACGGACGCATGCCGTATGCCTATCTCGAATGCTTTGCCCTCGAGGCGGGCACGATACTACAGAACATGGTGGACTACGCGGGCGACGGGTATGGTGGCCAGCGCGTGGCGGAAAAGGCTCCAAAGAAGCGCAGATGGTCCACGATCATGTTGAATCTTCTCATCGCAGTCGCCCTCGTGGCGGGAACGGTGGCGGTGGGAGTATACTTCGACGATCCTCTTGGTCTGCGGCACGAGAAGCCTGTGCCACCTCCGCTGTCATCGGTGCCATCTCCTAGACCTGAGCCGGCGGAAAGACCTGCGCCTGCACCAGAGGCTCCGCCTGCGCATCCTGTTGCCGCAGAGCCTGCGGGTTTTGCGCCGCAACGTCGTCCGTCGGAGCCTCCGCCGCTGCACGCGATTCCGCTGGACGGCGAAGAAGCCGTGCCATGCGTGGTGCGCATCTCGGCAAAGGCGAAGGGCGAGACGCTTCCGATGATCGAAAAGATGCTGCCGGACGTGAAGATGGCGTGCACGGCGGACGAGAAGGGCGTCACATGCAGGCTCGTGATTTCAAGAAAGAGATTCCTCATGTGCGCTCGCGCCGTGCAGAGGCGTTTCGACGGCGAGGTCTATCTCTCCGGCAGGAACACATGCATGGAGATCGTCGAGAAAAACGAGAGTCCCGATTTTTGGATGTCAGATTGAAGATCGATGTTCGCCTAGCCCCCTGATGGAGCTACTAGAACGGAATCGTGCAAAGAAAAGGAAAACGAAGATGAAGAAGATTCTGATGATGCTTGGCATGGCGGCGGCCCTGTTGACCACGGGGTGCGTCTCAACGCCCGTTCCACCGATGGACAGGCGCGTGACATTGGCGCCGAATCTCGGCAGTTCGCTCTACGTCACAGACGTCCGCTGCACAAAGGGAAATTCCGCGTTCTACACGTTCCAGGCGAATGTGGTCAACAACTGCTCCGGCGAGCTCTGGGTGGAGTACAAGGTGGTGTGGGTCAACGCCGAGGGCATGGCGATAAATCCGAACGCCGTCTGGGAGAAGACGGCGATCGTGGCGCATGACATCAAGGCCCTGCAGTACACTGCGCCAAGCGCGGATGCGGTTGACATGCTCTTCTACGTGCGCAGGCTGGAGCAGTAGCCTTGCAGAAGTTTAAATGTGAAAATGAAATGAGGAAAGCGAAATGACATCTAGAGCAATTCTTGTTGCGGCGGCTCTTGCCGCAGGCATGGCTGCAATGACTGGCTGCACGACGCCAAGCCGAGTGATCCCCACGGGCGCCACGGCGGAAGTGGTGGCGGGATTCTCGCAGGACGACATCGACTCTGTGGTGAACACCATTCTGCAGGAACTCAACAAGGCTAGCCCGAGATATGCGATGCCCGGCAAGAGGCGAGTGGTGAACGTGAAGGACTTCACGAACGACACGCTTTCACGCGGCATCAATGCAGACTTCCTCGCGAAGTCCATCGGCGAAGGCGTGCGCGACAACCTCACGAACATGAACGGCCATTTCATCGTGTTCAACGAGCGCATGGCGGCGAACGCCGCGGCCGCGGGCCAGCCGATCACGGTGACGCCGGAGTTCGTGCTCTTCGGCGAGATCAAGCAGCGCAACATGCGCAAGGACAACGGCGACGTCTACCAGGAGTTCGTGGTCAGCGTGCGGCTTGTGGACGTGAAGACGAACCTCGAGATCTGGCAGAAGCGCATCCCGCTTCGCAAGGAAGTTGACGCCGCCAACGCCATGAACGGCTAGGCCGGCATTGAATTGAGAGACTCCTTCAGGAGAAAGGACGGACGACATGAAGACAGTGAAATTCATAATCGCGGCGGCGCTCGCGGCCTGGATGGGAATCGCGGCGAACGCCGAGGAGGCGCTCACGCCCGCGCAGGAGGCTGTGGCGAAGGCGGGCCCGAAGCAGCTTAGGCTGATGATCGCCGGTTTCGGCACGATCGAGTCGATGGTGCAGGTCGACAAGTGGCTTGGCGAACAGCTTCAGCCGCAGAGCAACCTTGCGAATCCTCCCACGCTCGACCAGGGGGAGAAGATACAGGTGGCGGAGGTCAACAACTTCTCCGTGCGCGCGAACTGGAACACCCGCAAGATTGAGTTCATAGACGACGCAAACGAGATCCGCTCGGCGAACGAGCGCGACCGCCTCACGCTCTCCGCGCTCCGCCTCAAGGCGCTCACCGACGCCTCGCAGCGCTACACGCCGCTTGCGAAGAGCTATCTGCAGGCGTCGCTCTTCAAGCGCGCAGGAAGGCTCATTCAGGTGATAGACCGCTCTAACGCCGACATGAACCTCGTCGAGCAGGGGCTCAACGGCGACAATTCGTCCGCCCTAGCCGGCGCAACGTGCATCCTGACGGCCGCCCTTGGCGACCGCGAGGAGGATGCCCGCACGATCACCGTCAACGCCAAGGGCACCCAGGTGAAGACGATCACCTACACCCAGCCCTACGTTGGGAAGATACGCGACCTGCATGGCAATGTGCTTCTCGCCTTCAAGGGCACCTCGCAGTGGAGCACAAGCGTGAACAGCGTGGTGAAGAGCGACGTGGCCGATCCCGCGCGCAAGCTTGTGGAGGCAGCGTGCGACAAGATTGCAGACGAGGTGGCCGCGTTCTTCATCACCACGCTCAACTTCAAGGTCAAGGTGCCGGTGGACGCCGACGAAGACGAGGTGACGGTGATGGTGGACGGCAAGGACGTCGACACTGAAGGCGGCGTGAAGGTGCTGGCCGTGGAGCATGCCGTGGTGGCGACTCTCGACGGCTGCAAGCCGGTGAAGCGCGTTGTCGTGATCGACGAGAACACGCCCACGAAGACGGTCAAGCTCGTATTCAAGAAGAAGAAGCCCGAGCCCGAGCAGGCCGCGCCGGCAAAAGAGCAGCAGCCCGCGCCCGAAAAAGAACAGTCCACTCCTGAGAACAAGTGAGGATCCGCGAAATGAAAAACTGTTTCCTGAAATGTCTCGTGCTGGCGGCCGTAGTCTCCGCAGGCATCGCCGCTCTCGCCGAGACGAAAGCGCCAAAGTGGCTTGTGCTGGACAAGCTCACATACCAGGCGGACGTTGACCAGACGGCCTTCAACGGCGCCGACGCGCTGCTCCTGACCACTCTCGTCCAGGCCAACAAGTACAAGTGCCTCGACCGCGACGCATACGACACTGCCGCGCGCGAGCAGGGCTTCGGCGCGAATGTGCAGCTCGTTCCGGCCGGGTACTCCATGCGCGGCGAGATAGTGCAGCTCGTCCCCACCGGCAAGACGCGCACCATCCAGAACACTCCGCTCACGGAATACATCGCCACCGTCTCGCTGCGCGCTAACGATCTGCGCACGCAGCAGCCTTATGAGGCCGAGACGCTGCGCGTGGCGCACTACTGCCAGACGCACAAGGACATGCTCGTGCACGTGGTGCGCCGCGTGGCGCTCGCCATCCTCATGCGCGACTATCCCATGTACATCATGGACGCCGACGAAGACGACGGCGAGCTCACGCTCAGCTACGGACGCGACTTCATCTCCCCCGGCGAGCAGTACGAGGTGCGCCGCCGCAAGGCCATCGTCGACGACGACACCGGCGACACGGTGTACAAGGAGAAGACCGTAGGCGTGTGCGAGGTGACGGACGTCGGCAAGAACACGTCCACCGCCAAGCTCGTCTCTGGCAAGGCGAAGGTGAAGGACGTTCTGCGCTTCTACGAGAACGCCGAGCGGTTCGCCGTGCCGCCCGCCGCCCCTGCGCCTGTGGCCGCTCCTGCTCCTGCGCCCGTCGAGAAGGAGATTTCTGCGAAGCCGCTTCCGCCCAAGAAGCCGCGCATCGCTGTGGCGCCTTTCTTCTCCAAGCGCAACGCTTTCACCGTGCAGGGCGTTACGATCCCCACGCGTAACTGGCTCGACGACATGGCCGACCATCTGAACACGTTCCTCACGCAGACGGACAGCTTCAAGGTGCTCGACCGCTCGTTCGGCCCAGAGATCGACCGAGAGCTCGCCCGCATCGTCAACGATCCAAACGCAAGCCCCAACGACGTGAGCCGCCTTTCGAACAAGCTGGCGGCTGACTATCTGATCGTCGCGGAAGTGACCTTCTCCGACGTCGTGTCGCCCGGAACCGACTTCGCGACGGGGCTTCCCCTGCCGCCGCCCAGCACGCTCTTCGCGGAGGTGCGCTTCAAGTGCATCGTCGCGCCCACAACGCAGATCGCCTGGGCCGACGTGGTGCGCCTCGACTCTTCGCGGTTCGGAGGAACGGCCGAGGTGTTTTCGTCCAATTCCTCCGCCACGGCGGCGGGGCTAGTGATGGAGGCTATCTGGCGTCGTCTTGCACCCGCGGACTTTGCCCGCAACGAGGCGGCCCGCGCCGCGGCGGCCAAGGCCGCCGAGGAACAGCAGAAGACGGCGCCAGTCCAGGAGCAGCCGGTGCAGCAGCCCGGCGTGAGCGTTGGATTCTGATCAACAGGCAACGAAAGGAACATCGAGATGAAGAAGACAGTGCTATCAGCTTTTTGCGCTCTCGCTGCGTGCGCGGCATTTGCACAGTGGCAGCCCGGTCAGGGAGCCGCCAACGACCATGCCCGTGGCGGAAATCCGCGCGACGTGGTGTTCATGCAGCGCGGGGCGGGGAACCCCTACGGATACAGGGCGTACAACACGGTGATCGGCTTCACGCTGCTGCCGTGGAGCCTGCCGAACGACGAGTCGAGCGTGACGGGGCTGCGCCTCAACCTCGGCTGGGGGCGCTACGCGTGGACGCGCGGCGTGGACCTCGGCGCGTTCTCGTATTCGGGCGAATTCCGCGGCATTGCGGCGAACGTTCTGGGCAACAGGGCGGACGGCGACGCGCTGGGCCTGCAGGTGGGTCTCGTGAACCTTGCCGGACGCAGGGCAGCAGGGCTGCAGATCGGCCTTGTGAACTATGTGGAGCGTCTTGAGGGTGTGCAGATCGGCCTCCTCAACTTCGCGACCTCGCAGGGATTCTTTCCGATCATAAACATCGGCTGGTGAGGCGGAGAAATGAAGATCCTCTGCAAGGCCGTAGGGACGGCGCTCGTTTTGGCGTGCGCCGCTGGTTGTCGTACCACGGAGGACGTGCTGCGAGACTACGAGGCCGCTCTCATGGCGGGCAACTATGCGGCGCCAGTGCAGGAAGCGTCCGAGCTGGCGTCTAAGAAGGACGGCTCGCAGCTGATGTGGCAGCTCATGGCAGGCGGCGCGTTGTACATGGCGGACGACAAGGCGCGCGCGTTGGCCATGTTCGATGCGGCCGAAGACGCCATGATCGCTAACGACAAGACGTCCGTCTTCGCAAAAGCCGGCACAGGCGCGCTCGCGATGATGACGAATGACAAGGCGTTCGACTATGACGGCGGCGGGCAGGACCGCGTGTTCACCTGCCTCTACAAGGCGATAGACTTCCTGACGGCTGGCAACGTCAACGCCGCGCGCACCGAGTTCAACCGCGCCGCCCAGCACCAGGAGAACTGGATATGGGAGAGGCGAAAGGACGTTGCGGCGGCGTCCGAGCGGATGCGCAGGGACGCAAGCTCCTACGCCTCGCAGAACAACGCGCAGATGCAGGGAAGCGACAGCCAGGTGGCCGGAGTTCTGGGCAATGCCTCGTTCGCGGCCCAGGTGCGGCAGCAGTGCAATTTCGACCCTGCCACGTCCGGCAATCTCGACGCTCTTGCGCCGCGCGACTACATTAACACTTACGTGGAGCATGTGGCGGGCGTGTTCCGCTGGCTGCGCGGCGACGGAGGAAGCGACTACCTGAAGGACGTCGCGGCCCTTTGCCCGGCGAACTCCGTGGCGGCGCGCGACTTCGCGGGAGCGGCCGGAGTGCAGCGTCCCGTGGAACAAGTGTGGATATGGGCAGAGGACGGCCTGTGCCCGACGCGCGAGGAGTGGCGGCTTGACCTGCCGCTCTTCTTCATGCCGTTCGTCGGGAACTACGCGCCATACGTTGGCATGGCGCTGCCTGTTCTGCGAATGCGCGGCGCCGGCGCGACGAGCTGGCGCGTTGCGGCGAGCGACGGAGCCGTGGTGCAGATGGAGGAGCTTGCGGATGTGGACAAGCTGATCAAGACCGAGTACGACGTCTATATGCGCGGCGCGATTGCGCGCGAGATCACGCGCACCATGGTGAAGGCGGGCGTGCAGGTGGCATTGGGCGTGGCGGCTGACGCCGCCGAGAGAAGGGCGATGAAGAAGGGCAATTCGGCCGACTACTGGGCTCTCAGGATGTCGCAGATGGCCGTTGCCGCATGGGCTATGGCAACGACGGGAGCCGATCTGCGCAGCTGGACGGCTCTGCCGAAGACTGTGAAGGTGGCTCGTGTGACGAGGCCGGCGGACGGCAGGATCGACGTGTGGGCGGACGGACAGAAGATCGAGCTCACGCTCGAGAGCGGCAACTCGCTCGTATTCATCCGCAAGCCCAGCCCCCAGGCCACCCCCGCAGTGAAGCAGGTGACTTTTAAAAGATAGGGATGTCAGAACTTGTCAAGTTGTTGTCCTAGCCGATTGTGCATGAAGCACGGAAAGAAGGAAGTGAAATGAAGATGAAGAAAATTTTCGTAATGGTCTTCGCAGTTGCCGCGTGCACCGCGTGCTTTGCCCGCGGCGGCAACTACTGCGGCTATACCGGCGGAGCGCGCGGCGGTTTCCATGGCGGCGGCTTCCGCGGCGGCATTCATTGCGGACCCAGCTTCCGCGGCGGGTTCCATCATGGCGGCGGATTCCATGGCGGATACCATGGTGGCTGGGGGCATCGCGGCTGGGGATGGGGCCTTGGCGGCTTCACGGCCGGAGTCGTTGCGGGATCACTTGCGCGCGGGTACTACGGCGGATACTATGGCGGGTGCTACCGTCCGTACTACGGCGGATACTATGGCGGGTGCTATCGTCCGTACTACGGCGGGTACTATGGTGGCTATTATGCGCCAACGGTGTACTCGAGTGGCTATGTGGCGCCTGTAGTCACAACGCCTGTCGTTACGAGCCCTGTAGTGACAACACCTGTTGTGACGAGTCCCGTAACCAGTACCGTGATCACAAGCCCGATTGTTACCACAACGCCTATCGTCACCACGACCATTGCCGCGCCCACTGCGTACTACACCGGCTGGTAAGCCAGTTTAGAGCACAAAGTTTAAAGTTCAAAGTTCGGAGTTGCATCGAGCACTCTGAACTTTGAACTTCAGACTCTAAACTCTAAACTTCGAACTTCGAACTCTGAACTTCGAACTACTTGGAGAAGTAGACCTGAGGCATGTTCGGCTTCTTCACGCGGATGACGCCGATCTGGTACCAGGGCTGCTTGATGTTGCGGAAGACGGTCTTCATGCGCAGGAGCGAGGTCTTGGGCATGATGAGCACGAAGCCGATTCCCATGTTGAAGACGCGGTACATCTCGTCATGGTCGACCTTGCCCTGGCGCTCGATGAAGTTGAAGATGGTGGGAACTTCCCAGGTTGTGCGGTCGATCTCGCACATGGTGGCCTTGGGCAGGACGCGCGGGATGTTGTCCTGGAAGCCGCCGCCCGTGATGTGGGCCATGCCGTTGATCTTGATCTTGTTCTCAAGGAGGCGGCCGACGGGCTTGAGGAAGCTGCGGTGGACGGTGAGAAGGGCTTCGCCGATCGTCTGATTGGTGCCGGGGAGCTTGTCGAAGGGGGACATCTGGCAGATGTCGAAGAACACCTTGCGGGCGAGTGAGTAGCCGTTTGTCTGGAGTCCGCCCGAAGGAAGGCCGATCACCACGTCTCCTGCGCGGATCGACTGGCCGGATACGAGCTGGCGGCGTGAGACGGTGCCCACGATGGTGCCTGTGAGGTCGTATTCTCCGGCGGGGTAGAGGCCGGGGAGTTCGGCGGTTTCGCCGCCGAGAAGAGCCATGTTGTTCTCCTTGCAGGCCTTGCAGAGGCCGGCGACGATCTGCTGGAAGACTGAGCCGTCGATCTTGGAGGCGCCAACGTAGTCCATGAAGAAGAGGGGGCGCGCGCCCTGCACGAGGATGTCGTTCACGCAGTGGTTCACAATGTCCTGACCGACGGTGTCGTGCTTCTTCATCATCACGGCCACCTTGAGCTTGGTGCCGACGCCGTCTGTGGAGGATACGAGCAGGGTGTCTTTGGGACTGCCCTGTGGAAGACGGCAGAGTCCGCCAAATGAGCCGATGCCTCCCACCACGTTTACGGTCTTTGTGGCGTTCACCATCGTCTTGATCGCCTTGAGGGCGTCCATTTTTACGTCGATGTTGACGCCAGCTGCGGCGTATGCGGATTTCTCGGCGGGCGGCATTGGGGTGCTCACGGCATGTTCTCCTTTTGGAATTCCAATTTTTTGTCGAAATGTCCATAAATTATATCAAAATTTTTTTTCTAAATCAACCCCTTGACTAGAATCCGAAAAATTGATACACTTTCCCACTTGACAAACCAGCATATAATAGAATTGTACTCCGAAGGAGTCTAGATCAATCATGGCAGCTAAGAAAAACGTCCAGTCGCGCGCGTCTGTAAAAGGGGCGAAGAAGGCCTCGTCGTCTAGTGGCGCAAAGCGGCAGAAGGCGGAGAGCAAGGCGTCAGAGTCTACAAAGAAGACCGCGAAGAAGTCTTCCGACAAGAAGTCTTCCGACAAGAAGTCTGGGGAGAAGAAGAAGGTCGACAGGAAGGTCGTGCGCAAGGATGATGTGGAGTTCCGCGACGAGTATCTTGACGATGTTTTGCCGGGCGGGCCGATTGACGAAGATGAGGTGGACGAACGCGAGACCGAAGCCCGCTTCGAGGATGCGACGCCCGAGGACGAGGCCGAAGCGGAGGCAGCCGAGGCGGAGGCGCGCGAGCTTGACATAGACAAGGTGGCCGAGGCGCTGGAGGTTGAGGAGCATTCCCCGGCGGACGCGGCCGATGTGCCCGAAGCGGCCGATATGGAAGACCTTGGCTACGATATCATGCCCATGCCTTCCTCTGCCTATGGCGATGACTACGACCCCGCGGAGATGACCGCCTTCATGGATCATGGCGTGCTTGGAATCGAGGAGCGCAACGCTGTGATTCAGGAGCTGAAGCAGCGCGCGGAGAAGAACGGCGGCTACGTGACGTATGACGAGCTCAACCAGATCGTTCCCGTCACTGCGCAGGACGAGAGTTCGGCGGAGGAGTACTTCTCTCTTCTGGAGAAGCTCAACGTGGCCGTGATCCCCGCCGAGGGCGTCGAGGCATTTATCGCCAACAAGGACAAGCGGGGCGACAGCCGCTTCGCCGCAGCACGCGCGCAGGAGCTGTTCGACGATCCCATACGCATGTATCTCCACCAGATGGGCCAGGTGCCACTGCTCACACGCGACCAGGAGGTGGACATCTGCCAGAAGATCGAGGAAGCGGAGGCGCAGACGCAGGACATCTTCAACCGCTTTGCCTTTGCCCCTTCGATGTACTCCAGCCTGCTCGACAAGCTTGAGAGCATGCAGGAGCGCTTCGACCGCGTGGTCACCGACAAGTACGAGGACAACCGCGACGCCTATATGGACCAGCTGCCCACATTCAGGCGCATGCTTGCCGATGTGAGCCGCGTGATGACCGACGCCTATGCCAAGTACCAGGCGGTGACTTGCAACCGAAAGTCCACAGATGCCCAGATTCGCGGCGCGGAGAAGACCGTCAAGAACGCGCGCGCCAAGTTACGACAGGTGTTTGTGGACCTCAATTTCAAGCAGAAGGTGCTCGAGACGCTCTGCATGGAGGCAAAGGACCAGATATATCTTCCCTACAAGCACGAACTCGCCGTCAAGCAGACGCTCCTCAGCAAGCCTAAGTCGAAGAAGCGCGAGGCAGACCTTGACGCATGCCGCAAGAAGATCGCGGCCCTGGAGGCGAAGTTCGGCATGCCCCCCGAGGAATTCCTTGAGACTTTCGGCTACATGCTGAAGATACTCTTCGAGGGCATCGACGCGCGCCAGCGCATGGTGGAGGCGAACCTCCGCCTCGTGATCTCCATTGTCAAAAAGTACGCCAACCGCGGTCTCAGCTTTCTTGACCTCATCCAGGAGGGCAACACCGGCCTGATGAAGGCCGTCGAGAAGTTCGAATACAAGCGAGGATACAAGTTCTCAACGTATGCCACCTGGTGGATACGCCAGGCGGCGACGCGCGCGATTGCGGACCAGGCGCGCACGATCCGCATCCCCGTGCACATGATCGAGACGATCAACAAGCTCATGCGCGTGCAGAAGAAGCTCATCCAGAAGCTAGGCCGCGAGCCCACCGAGAAGGAGCTCTCCGAAGAGATGGAGATGCGCCCCGACCAGGTGCGCCAGGTCTACCGCATGGTGCAGCAGCCAATTTCCCTGCAGTCGAAGGTCGGCGACAATGACGACGCCAAGTACGGCGACTTCATTCCCGACACGTCGGCGGAGAACCCCTCCGAGCAGACCGCATACGCGATGCTCCGCGAGAGGCTTCGAGAAATCCTGCTAACTCTCACGGACCGAGAGCGGCAGGTGCTGGACTACCGTTTTGGGCTCACCGACGGTTTCTCCAGGACGTTGGAAGAGGTGGGCAAGCAGTTCAACGTGACGCGCGAACGCATCCGCCAGATAGAGGCGAAGGCCCTGCGCAAGCTGCGTCACCCCTCGCGCCTGAAGAAGCTCGACGGTTTCCTCGCGGGCTAAGGCGCGTCAAAAAAGAAGAAAGAGAGAAGAATAGAGATGATGAACCTGGTGTTTCTGGCAGAGGCGGCACAGGCGGCTACGCAGACAGCCGACAAATGCTCCAAGTGCTGCCCTCCCCACGCAATAGCGGCAATCGCCGGAGCCCTTGTGGTGGGCGGCCTGATCGGATATTTCATCGGTCGCCGCGCCGCATGCGCAAAGAATGCGCCGCAGAAGCGAGCGCTGCGTCCTGTGTCGTCCACGCCCCGCCAGCCCATTCCCGCCGGCAGCGTCGAGATATACGTGGGCAACTTGAGCTACGAGCTCACTGAGGAGCAGCTTCGCAAGGAGTTCGAGAAGTTCGGCACGGTCGGCACAGCCCGCATCGTCACCGACAAGAACGGCCAGCGCTCCAAGGGCTTCGGCTTCGTGGTGATGCCGAACCGTCCCGAGGCGGAGGCGGCCATCGCCGCCATGAGCGAGAAGGAGTTCATGGGCCGCAAGATGCGCGTGAACGAGGCGCGCAACACAATCAAGGAAGACGCCTGAGGTGAGGAACCTCTTTCTCTACGGGCCGCCCGGAAGCGGAAAGTCCACGCTCGGCAAGCTTCTTGCCGAGAGGCTTGATCTGCCGTTCCTTGATCTGGACAAGATCGTTCAGAACGACGCCGGAATGCCCGTGAGGCGGATTTTCGCCGAGGAAGGGGAGTCCGGTTTCCGCGCGCGTGAAAAACGCGCGCTTGAGGTCGTGTGCGGGCGTTCGGGATGCGTCGTCGCCCTGGGCGGTGGAACGCTCCTTGACGACGCCTGCCGCGCGATGGCGGAGAGCAGCGGCACCGTGGTGTGCCTCGACTGCCCACTCGACGTGCTGCGCGCGCACATCGACATGACACCGGGAACGCGTCCGCTTCTCAACAACGGCATATCCGACACGGGCAGCCAGCTCGAGGATCTGATGGCCCGCCGTGCCGACCACTATGCCAGCTTCCGCCGCCGCCTTGACGTGGCGGGCCGCTCGCTCGACAACATGCTCGACGCGGCCGAGATACTCTTCGGCGCGTATCACATCACTTCCGGCGACGTCCCAAGCGACGTCATGGTGGGCGAGGGAATCGTCGACTTCATCGGCGAATGGGTTCTCGAGCACGACTTTGGCCTGCGCGCCGTCGTGGTGGGCGACTCCAACACCGAGCCCCTCTACGCGAAGCGCGTGGCGGATTCGCTTCGCGCCGCCGGCATTGAGGTGGTGCGCACCACGATTCCCGCAGGCGAGGAGGGCAAGACGCTCGACACGGTTGCGGACATCTGGCGCGTGTTCCTGCGCGCCGGCCTTGGCCGCGACGACTTCGCCGTGGCCGTTGGAGGCGGCGTCACCGGCGACCTAACTGGCTTCGCCGCCGCCACCTGGATGCGCGGCATGCGCTGGATCAACGTGCCCACCACGCTTCTTTCGATGGTGGACGCCTCCACCGGCGGCAAGACAGGATGCGACCTCCCCGAGGCGAAGAACATGGTTGGCGCGTTCCATTCGCCGTCGCTCGTTCTTGCCGACGTCGAGACACTCGTGACGCTTCCCGCGCGCGAATGGCGCTGCGGCCTCGCCGAGGCCCTCAAGCACGCATTCATCGCGGACCCCGACCTCGCAAACCATCTTGAGATGTTCGAGGGCCTTGGCTGCATCGCTCCTGACGCACCCTTCGATTCGATCGACGACCTCGAGGGCCTCGCCGCCTTCGTGAGCCGCGCCCTCGCCGTGAAGGTGCGCCTCGTGAGGCAGGATCCCCGCGAACGCGACGTGCGCGCCAAGCTCAACCTCGGCCACACCGTGGGCCACGCCGTCGAGGTGGCCACGAACTTCGCCGTCAAGCATGGCGAGGCCGTAGCGATCGGCGCCGTCGAGGAGGCCCGCCTCGCGGTGCGACTCGGCCTCGCGCCAGAGGACTGGCCCGGCAAGATGGCCGCGGTGTTCAGGAACGTGGGACTTCCCGTGGAGCTGCCCGAGGGCGTGACGTTCGACTCTCTCTCCGACATAATGCGCCGCGACAAGAAGAAGCGCGACGGCAAGATACGCTTCGCCCTCCCGTGCGGATGGAGCGACGTTTCGCTCACTCCAGTGGAGATTTGACATGGACCTCAGAAGAAGAGTGTGGGTGGAGATCGACATCGGCACCCTGCGCGCCAACTATCGCCGCATCGCCGCCGCCGTCAAGCCCGCCAAGGTGCTGTGCGTCATGAAGGCGAACGCCTACGGTCTCGGCGTAGATCCGTACGCGAAGGCGCTTGCCTCCACCGATTGCGCGGGATTCGGAGTTGCCGAGCCTTTCGAGGCGCTGCAGCTCGCGGGGCGCGGCAAGCCGGTGCAGATTCTCTCTTCCGTGTTGCCGGACGAAATCGAGCCCATGGTCGCTGCGGGCGTCACTCTTCCCGTCATAGACATCGCCACCGCACGCCTCGTCAGCGCTGCCGCGCGCCGTCTGGGGAAAGTCGCCAAGGTGCACCTCAAGCTCGACACCGGCATGGGCCGCCTCGGCATTCTCGCGAAGGACGCAGTGCGTGTGGCGTGCGCGGTGAAGCGCCTCCCCAATCTCGACTGCGAGGGCATCTTCTCGCACTGCCCGATGGCGTACGATCCGGAGGACGCCTTCACGGAAGACCAGATCGACCTCTTCTGCTCGATCCTATCGGAGCTCAAGCGCCGCGGAATCACGTTCCGTGTTGTGCACATCGCGGCCTCGGACGCGATAAACAACTTTCCCCGCGCGGCGCGTCCGCCGTTCACGCAGGTGCGCACCGGCATCAACCTGCACGGCTCCTTCGATCCCAACGGACGCCGCGCTCTCAAGCTAGAGAGCGTGCTCACCCTCAAGACGCGCGTCGCGCAGGTGCGCACGCTTTCGCCAGGCACCACGCTTGGTTATGGACGCACCTGGTGCCTCAACCGTTCAACTCGCGTCGCAACGATCTCGGCTGGATATGCGGACGGACTTCCGCTTGCTCTTACGAACCGCGGCCATGTGCTCATTGGCGGCGTGCCGTGTCCTGTGATCGGACGCATCTCGATGGACTACACCACAGTGGACGTCTCGCATGTTCCAGGCGTCGAACCAGGTGATGAAGTCGTCTGCCTCGGCCGTTCCGGCAAGTTCCAGGTCACACCCGACGACTGGGGCGCGCTGAAGGGCACACACGCCTACGAGATCATCTGCTCCCTCGGCAACCGCGTCGAGCGCGTGTACGTGCAGTAGTACGGACTTGCGCTATTGCATATTGTAACATGCCGCCAAAACGCCCTTGCGTGGAGAGGGAAGATTGTGGTATAATATCAAGTCAACACAGAGAAAAAGAAATTCAACTGGAGTTACAAAGACATGTCGATGTTCAAAGGCTTCTCAAATGCCTTCAAGATTAAAGAGCTTCGCAAGAAGATTCTGATCACGCTCGGCCTTGTGGCCGTGTGCCGTCTGGTGTCGCTCATTCCCACGCCCGGCGTGGACTGGCGCGCGCTGCAGGAGGCTCTGCGCAACGCGAGTTCGGAGGGCGGCAACATCGTTGACTGGCTGAACGTCTTCACCGGCGGCGCCCTTGAGCAGTGCGCGATCGGCACGCTCTCGATCTGGCCGTACATCTCGGCGCAGATCGTGATACAGCTGCTTTCGTCTGTGATTCCCTCTCTTGAGAAGCTCAAGAAGGAGGGCGAGAGCGGCCGCCAGCAGATTGCCCAGATCACGCGCTACCTCACGATAGCCATCTGCGTGGTGCAGTCGTGGAGCATCGCCACGGGCCTCATGCATCCTGCGAGCCTCGGTCTCCACACCGATCAGATCGTGACGAATCCAGGCATTGGCTTCCAGCTTATGACGGTGATAGGGATGACCTCGGCCGCGCTCTTTGTGATGTGGGTGGCCGACCAGATCACCACCTTCGGCATCGGCAACGGCGGCTCGCTCATCATCATGATCAACATCGCCTCGCGTCTTCCCAAGGCGATCGTGAGCGCGTGGGAGCGCTACTTCGGCCTTGGCGGCATGCAGGCCACGAAGAACCCCGTCGAGCTTCTGATCCTGCTCGCGTTCGGCTTTGCAGTTGTGATGTTCACGGTGCTGCTCGTGCAGGGCGTGCGCAAGGTGCCGATCCACGCCACGCGTCGTTCTATGGCCGGCGGCAACAGCTACGGCATGCAGCAGACGTACATGCCGCTGCGCGTGAACTACACGGGCGTCATGCCGATCATCTTCGCCCAGCCGCTTCTCCAGATCCCCGCGATGCTGCTCAGGAAGATTCCGTCGGAGTCCACCGGATTCCTCGGCGCGCTGCGTTCGTTCGGCAACAGCCTTGGCGATCCCGGAAGCGCGCTGCACCTCACGATCTACGCAGTGGTGATCATGTTCTTCGCGTTCTTCTGGGTGGCCACGCAGTTCAACGCTGTGGACATCTCCGAGAACCTCAAGAAGGACGGCTCGTACGTGCCCGGGTATCGTCCCGGCCGCGCCACCGCCGAGTATCTCGACGCAGTGATGACGCGCCTCACGCTCATCGGCGGCACTGGACTCATGGTGCTTGCGCTCCTGCCCCAGGTCATCAGCGGCTGGATGGCGGTGCCGTGGGTGATCGCCTCGTTCTTCGGCGGCACCTCGCTCCTGATTATCGTGGGCGTGGCGCTCGACACGCTGCGCATCATGGAGTCGCACCTGCTCGTGCGCAAGTACGACGGCTTCCTGCGCCACGGCTCGCTTCGCGGCCGCGCTGGCGCGTAGGTCCTGAACAGACCAGGCCAAATGCGGCCATGCGGAGAAGGCGGGGCCATTCAGCCCCGCCTTCTTTGACTAGGATGAGGAGGGGCGGCGGAACGGAATGAAAGGGAATTTGACATGAACAAGAGAAAAGAGAAACTAAGACGGCAGCAGTCTCCGCGCGAGACTGGAACGATGACGGGCGAGCTGCACATGGCTCGCAGCGGCGTGGGGTTCCTCGTTGACCCCGACACTGGAGAGGCCACGTGGATTGCACGCGACGACCTGTCGACGGCCCTCGCAGGCGACACCGTGACCATCAAGCTCAAGACGCCGGGCGGTTCGCGCGGCGGGAAGAGCTTCAGGCGCGCCGTGCGCCCGGTGAAGGAGAAGGACGGTCCGGAAGGGCGCGTGATCAGAATCGTCGAGCGCGCGCCGCGCGCGATAGTGGGCACGGTTGCGTCGACGGGACGCTTCGTGCGCGTGCAGCCGCTCTCGCCCACGTACCGCCAGGAGTTCTTGGTGCCGAGCGCGAACGGCGCCCGTGAGGGAGACCGCGTGGTGATGCGGTTTGTGCGCTGGGACAATCCGCGCCTCGCGCCTGAAGGCGAGATCACAGACGTGATAGGCCCGGCGGACGATCCGTCGCTCGACACGATCTCCGTGATGAAGCAGTACGACCTTCCCGAGGCGTTCCCCGAAGCGGTCATTGAGGAGGCCGAACGCGTGGGCGCGCTGCCTCGCACCGAGGGCCGCGCGTCGTCCGTGCCGTCCGGCCGCCTAGACCTGCGCCGGAAGTTCATCTTCACTTGCGACCCCGAGACCGCACGCGACTACGACGACGCGCTATCGCTCGAGACGGACAAGGCGGGCAACCGCGTTCTCGGCGTGCACATCGCCGACGTCTCCCACTACGTGTCGCCAGGCGGCGCGCTAGACCGCGAGGCATACCGCCGCTCTACTTCGGTGTATCTCGTCGACAAGGTGGTGCCTATGCTCCCCGAGCAGCTCTCCAACGGCGCCTGCTCGCTCGTCCCCAACGAGGACCGCCTCGCCTTCAGCGCCTTTCTCACCTTCAACGACAAGGGCGAATGCATCTCGCGCAGGTTCGCGAAGAGCGTGATCCGTTCGAAGGCGCGCTTCGCATACGAGCAGGTGCTGGATCTGCTGCGTGCGGAAGGCGGTGTCAAAGGCGCTCCGTCCGCCGTTTCATCGATTCCCGCGCCGAAGCTGAAGCCGCGCGAGCGCAAGACGATTCTCGCCATCCACGCTCTTGCCCAGCAGCTGCGCAGAAACCGATTTGCCGCGGGAGCGCTCGACATGGAGGTGCCCGAGGCCGAGATCAAGATCGACAAGAACGGAATGATGACGGGTGTGGAGGTGCGCGAATACGACGAGTCTCACCAGATGGTGGAGGAATGCATGGTGGCGGCTAACGAGGCCGTGGCCACGGAGCTCTGGACGCGCGGCGTGAAGATTCTCGCGCGACTGCACGAGCCGCCGGACATCGACCGTCTCGACGAGCTTCGCGCCAATCTCGCGAAGCTCGGCATCTCGTGCGGCGACCTTTCCGTGCAGAAGAACCTCGCCCGCTTCCTCAAGAAGATCAAGGGAAGCGCGCTCGAGGGAGTCCTGTCCGTGATGGTGCTCCGCTCGATGAAAAGGGCGCTCTACTCCGCCAAGGCCATCGGGCACTTCGGCCTCGCGAAGAAGTTCTACGCGCATTTCACAAGCCCGATCCGCCGCTATCCCGATCTTGTGCTCCATCGCCAGCTCGCAAGCTGGATCGCGGGAAAGGGAGGCCGCATCGACATCGGCTGGCTCAACACCGCGGCGCTGCACTGCTCGGAGCGAGAGCAGAACGCGGACGACGCAGAGCGCGCGCTAGACGAGATAAAGAAGTACCGCTTCATGCAGGAGGTGCTCGAGAAGCGTCCGCGCACCGTCTTCGACGCCGTCGTCTCGCGCTGCACGCGCTACGGCGTGTTCGTGGATCTTCCCGCGCTGGCGCTAGGCGGCATGGTGCACGTCTCCAAGCTCGCGAGCGCGTACGTGCGCTGGAACGACTTCGACGAGACTCTCGAGGGAGGCGGCAAGACGTGGCGCACGGGCACGAAGATGAAGGTGCGCGTGGCGGCCGTTGACTTCGATCGACGCATTCTGGACTTCATTCCTGCGGGGAAGCAATGAGCGAAGAGAAAAAAGTCGTGCCTAGGCACGTGGCGATCATAATGGACGGCAACGGACGCTGGGCCATAGCACGCGGCCAGGCTCGTTTGAAGGGGCACATGGCCGGAGCGAAGACGCTCGAGAAAGTGCTCGGCTGGTGCAAGGAGGCGGGCGTGGAGATACTAACCGTCTATGCCTTCTCCACGGAGAACTGGAAGCGCCCGAAGGCCGAGGTGGAAGGGCTGATGAAGATGCTTGGCGTTCTCATGCGCGAGAAGCGCAAGATGCTTTTGAAGGAGCGCATACGCTTTCGCATGATAGGCCGGCGCGGTGACCTGCCCGAGTCGCTGCAGAAGAAGATCGCCGACCTCGAGGCGGAGACCGCGGAGTTCGAGCACCAGTTCGTGATTGCGCTTTCTTACGGCGGCCGTGCCGAGATCGTTGATGCGGCGCGCAGGTTCGCCGAACTTCCCGAGAGCGAGCGGAACGAAGCCGGTTTCGCGTCGTGCCTCTATGCGCCCGACGTTCCGGATCCGGATCTTGTCATCCGTACTTCGGGCGAGATGCGCCTATCGAACTTTCTCCTTTGGGAATGCGCCTACAGCGAGCTGTACGTCACCGACGTGCTTTGGCCCGACTTCAGCCGCGACGACTTCTACAAGGCGCTGGCATCGTACGCCGCGCGCGACCGCCGCATGGGCGGACATGCCTGAATAATTGAATCGCGGCTTGCGCGACGGACGCGAAAATGGTATAATAAACGGACTTTTTTCAATCTGAAAGGTTAATTAGAAATGCGCAAGAAAATCATTGCCGGCAACTGGAAGATGAACATCAAGCCGTCCGAGACGGCTGCTCTTGTGAAGGCCGTCGCTGAAGCGACCGCGGCCTTTGCGGACAAGGTCGAGATCGTGTGCTGCACGCCCGCGATCGACGTCCCTGCGGCGGTTGCCGCCGCGGCGGGCACGAAGGTCGGCGTAGGAACCGAGAACTGCCACTGGGAAGACCATGGTGCGTACACGGGCGAGATCTCGACCGGTATGATCGTCGATGCTGGTGCCAACTACGTCATCACGGGCCACAGCGAGCGCCGCCAGTACTTCGGCGAGACCGACGAGACCGTCAACAAGCGCACGCGCGCCGCGATAGCCGCTGGCCTCACGGTCATGATGTGCGTCGGCGAGACGCTGGTCGAGCGCGAGGCGGATCTCGTGGAGGAAGTCGTTGGGCGGCAGCTCAAGGTCGGCCTCAAGGACGTCACCCCCGCCGACTGCGCAAAGCTCGTCATCGCCTATGAGCCCGTGTGGGCGATCGGCACCGGCAAGACAGCCACGCCCGAGCAGGCGCAGGACGTGCATGCGTTCATCCGCGCGACGCTCGCGAAGCTCTTCGGCGCCGAGACGGCCGAGACCGTGCGCATCCAGTACGGCGGCTCGATGAAGCCCGGCAACGCCGCCGAGCTGCTCGCCAAGAAGGACATCGACGGCGGCCTCATCGGCGGCGCGGCGCTCAAGGCGGCCGACTTCGCCGGAATCATCTCTGCCGCTGCCGCTGCGCAGTGATCGCAAACAGCAGAAAATCAGCAAACGAAATGAAGAAGTCCTTCATCGCAGCGGCCGTGCTTCTCTGCACGGCCGCTGTTGCCTTCGGGGCGCCTCGCAAGGCGCCTCAGCGCGTTGCGCCTCCGCCGCCGCGTGGTGCCGCCCCGCGCACCGCCGCTACAGGCCCGGCCCTATCGTACCGTCCCGCGGGCACGGTCGCGTTCGCGAACCTTGAGACGATCGCGCGGACGGTTGCCGGCATTGCAGGGCCGGGGTCAAAGGACATTGTGCTCACGTACACGGTGCCCGCGGCGATCCGCCGCCAGGGAGTGGCGCTCCTCTTTGGGCCGATGCGCCCAGGCGCGCACGGTGTGGCGGTATGCTATGTTGAGCCCACCATCGCGGCGCGCGTTGCGGCGTCGAAGCGTCCGTCGGAGGTCGATATCGACCGCATCAAGCGCTGGACGGTGGTCTATCCGACGTCCGTCTCACGGGCCGCGTTCGCGCAGCGCAATCCGCTTGCGGTGCCCGATGCGATGGGAACGCTGCGCTTGCCGCCTGGCCGTCATTCGCGCCGCACGCTTTGGGTGTGGTTCTCGCCTGATGGACAGTGGGCCGTGCTGGGACCTTCCCCTGCGATGGCGGCAAATGCATTCTCCTTCTCCGCGGCGGCGCGGGCGCGTCCGCTTGGTCGTGACCTCGCCTATGTGCAGATGGACGCCTCGGGGGCGCGCGCGCTTTTCGGCGCGGGCGTTGTGGCTGGCGGCACGATGGCTGTTCGCATGGGCGTGAATGGGCTTGAGCTGCGAGGCTCCGGGCATATGGGGACTCTTGTGCGCACGCCGCTGCCGAAAGGTGCGTACGCGTTCGCGGGCGTGCCGGTGAACGCGCCGCTATTCGGCGTCACGACAACGCCGTCCGACGTGCATGTGGCGGAGGACGTCTTCGCTATGGCCGGGCCTGAGTTCAGCTCGTACGTTAAGATGTCCCTGCGCTACATCACCCGCCACGCCTCGAGCGACTACTTCCTCGACGTGGCGGATGCTCCCGCGACGGGCTACACACCGGCGCAGCGCCTCGCGCGCATCTTGCCGGAGGCGAAGTCGCTGCCGTCCACTGCGAACGTGATGTTCTGCTCGCCCACAACGGTGATGCGCCACTGCCTGCCCAAGGTCGCGGCGAAGATGATGCCGTTCGACAGCGCGAAGCTTCAGGTGGTGCTGCGCCTTCTGCGCAAGGTGAGGGGCGACGGAATAGGCGTGATGGGATGGCGCGAGGGCTCGCAGGACAAGTTCTTCGTGCGCATCTCGCGCGACGAGCTCTGGGGAACGGCGAACCTATGGAGTGCCATTCTCTTGGACTAGCTCCCAGATCAACTTTGGTATTGACCATGCGGGAGCGATTGTAGTATAGTATCTTCAATCCGCCAATGCGGAAGAACAAGAAAGGCTAGAGACAAAAAATGAAACTTGCTGATCTCAAAGGCAAAACCGTGGGCGTCTGCGTGTCGGGCGGCCTCGACTCGAAGACGATATGCTGCGTGCTGCAGGACGCCGGCGTGAAGGTGAAGGCGTTCTCGGCCAACGTCGGCCAGCCGGACGAAAAGGACATCAATGACATCAAGAAGAAGATGGCCCCCACGGGCGTCGACACGACGATCGTCGACGTGACGAAGGAGATGGCCGATATTTGCTTCGAGACGGTCAAGTGCCAGGCCATGTATGACGGCGGCTACTGGAACTCCACCGGCATCGCCCGCGCGGTCACGGTGCAGGCGCTTCTGCCCGTCATGAAGAAGGCTGGCTGCGTGGCGCTCGTCCATGGCGCGACGGGCCGCGGAAACGACCAGATGCGCTTCGAGCGCTACACCAACGTCCTCGATCCGAAGTTCGGCGTCTACGCCCCTTGGCGCGACGCGGACCTGCTCAAGCAGTTCCCGGGCCGCACGCAGATGGTCGAGTTCCTCGCCAAGCGCGGCATCGTCGCGTTCGTGGGCACGAAGAAGAAGTACTCCACCGACGCGAACCTCGCCGGACTCTCGCACGAGGCGGAGGACCTCGAGTCGATGGAGACCTCCATGCGCATCGTGAAGCCCACGATGGGCGTGTGGCCTGAGAAGGCGCCCAACAAGATCGAGAAGATCACGCTCTCCTTCGTCAAGGGCCGCTGCGCTGCGATCAACGGCACGAAGATGACGCCCTACGAGGTGATGCTCGAGGCCAACAAGATCGGCGGCCGCAACGGCATCGGCATGAAGCACGCGCTCGAGAACCGCATCATCGGCACAAAGAGCCGCGGTGTGTACGAGGCGCCGGGAATGGAAGTGCTCAGCTGGGGCCTCAAGTACATCTACGAGGCGATCATGGACCGCCGCTCCACGTTGCTCTTCCAGCAGCTTTCGAAGCTCGTCGCCGACCAGATCTACGATGGTCGCTGGTTCGACCCCGCCACCCGCGCGGCGCGCGCCGCCATCCAGGTGTGGGCCGACAAGGCCACCGCCGACATCACGCTCGGCCTCTACAAGGGCAACATCTTCTTCGAGTCGCTCAAGGGGTTGAAGTGCACGATCTACAACGAGGCCGACAGCTCGATGGAGGCCTCCAACGGACTCAACCCGCATAGTTCGCAGGGCTTTGCGGAAATCCAGAGCGTCGAGGCCAAGATGCTCGCGAAGTCCGGCCAGATCGTGGCCAAGTGACAGGATGATTGTTCGCCTGTTTGAGTTCGGGCCGCTCGTTGTGTGGGCAGCGCTGCTGTTCGCATTCGTGCGGCCCTTGCATTTGGGCCGCGCGCGCAGCATTGCGCTTGGCGCGCTTCTTTTTGTCGCCTCGCAGAAGTTTCTCATCTACAAGATATTCGGCGGCAATTCCTTCGTTCCCGATCTCCCCGAGCGGTTCGTGAACTTCACAGGCTGGGCATACTCCACCTGCATGCTTCTCTTCGTGGGCGTCTGCGCGTGGTGGACTGTGCGCGGATGTCTTTTGCTTGCGCTGCGAATCGGCGCATGCTTGAAAGGGCGCGAGAGGTCTGCTGCGCCCAATGTGGCGCTTGATGCGCAGATGACGCGGCGGGCGTTTCTTTCGATGCCCGCTGTCGCGGCGGGCACTGCGGCATGGGGAATTTGGGAAGGTGTGCGCGTGCCGAGCGTGCGGGAGCTTGACGTTAAGGTGGAAGGACTGCCCGAGGCGTTCGATGGATTCCGCATAGTGCATCTGAGCGATCTGCACTGCAGCCCCGCCGCAAGAAGGGCGCGCACGCAGGGGATAGTGGATGTCGTCAATTCGCTAAACGCCGACCTTGTGTGCATCACGGGCGATTTCGTGGACGGTTCGCCGGAGCAGCGTATGGACGATATGCGTCCGCTTGCCTCGCTGCGCGCGCGCCACGGCGTGATGGGATGCTCAGGCAACCACGAATACTACCACGACTACGCCGAGTGGCGTCCGATGCTTGAGTCGCTCGGCATAACGATGCTCGACAACGCGCACCGCATCATATCGCGCGGCGAAGCGAAGATTGCGGTGGGAGGGGTTACGGATTTCGTGGCGCAGTACAACTGGCGCCGTGTAATGGAGGGCCCTGACGTGGCAAAGGCGTTTGCGGGCGCGCCATCCGACGCTTGCCGCATACTCCTGCAGCACCAGCCGAAGCATGTGGACGTCAATCGCGTGTGGGACGTTCGCCTTCAGCTCTCGGGCCACACCCACGGCGGAGCGATTCTCGGCTTCGACCTTCTCGTGAGGGCGATGAACGACGACCACGTACGTGGCCTCTACCGTGACGGGAAGCTTGCGCTGTATGTCAACTCGGGCACAGGACAGTGGGCGGGCTTTCCGCTTCGACTTGGCGTACCGGCGGAGATAGCGGTGCTGCGACTCCGAAAGTAGAATATTGTTTAACCTTTTCGGTCAAAAGACTTTTGGCGATACGGCTTTTGGGGACTGTGGTTCTCCACAAAAGTTTCGGTTTTGAAATCCACGCGACAGGTCCAGTGAACTAGTAACGCATGACAGGGTAAAATGTGCTATAATATTGCGTGTGGGCGGTTTGCGCGTCCAAGTGGACGTAGAGTGAATCCCCGAATGAAAGGTAAATTAGAATGGAAATCGTTATCTGCAAGACGAAGGAAGAGGCCAGCCGCCGTGCGGCGGATCTCGTGGCCGCGTGCGTAAAGGGCAACCCCAAGGCAGTGCTGGGCCTCGCGACGGGCTCGACTCCGGTGGGCATGTACAAGTGCCTGATCGACGACAACAAGGCCAAGAAGATCAGCTTCAAGACCGTTAGAAGCTGGAACCTCGACGAGTACTGGGGCCTTGCAGGTACGCACGACCAGAGCTACCGCTACTTCATGGACAAGAACCTCTTCGACTCGATCGACATCGTGAAGAAGAACACGCACGTTCTAAACGGCCTCGCCAAAGACTGGAAGAAGGAGGTCGCCGCGTACGAGGCCGCGATCAAGAAGGCCGGCGGCATCGATCTCCAGGTGCTCGGCATCGGGTCCGACGGTCACATCGCCTTCAACGAGCCCGGCAGCTCCCTCACGAGCCGCACGCGCATCGTCTCGCTCACGCCGCAGACGATAAAGGACAACGCGCGCTTTTTCAAGAAGGCGGCCGACGTTCCGAAGCAGGCGCTTTCCATGGGCGTGGGCACGATCATGGAGGCGCGGCGCATCGTGCTACTCGCCTTTGGCGCGAACAAGGCCGATGCTGTGAAGGGCATGGTGGAAGGCGGCGTTTCGCAGTTCTGCACTGCGAGCGCGCTCCAGATGCACCCCGATGCATGGGTGTTCTGCGACGAGGCAGCGGCCGCGAAGCTGAAGCTTCGCAAGTACTACGCCTGGCGTGCCGACGAGGCGCTGAAGGCCGAGCTCGCCTGAAGGGCGTGAGCTGATGGGCGTTCCAAGGCCGAAGCGCTCAGAGGGGACTGCCATCGCCACTGTTGACGTGGCGAGGCAGTCCTTGATTTTGACGCTTGACGGCAAGGCGCTGCGTACATGGCGAGTCTCCACGGGCGCGGCCGGCGTTGGCGGCGTTGAAGGGAGCGGCAAGACGCCGCCAGGCCGCCACCGCGTTGCGCGCCTCTTCGGCCACGGCGCCGAGAAGGGTCAGGTCTTTGTTTCGCGCCGCGCCGTTCAGGGACAGGTGATTCCGCGCTCCAGATGGAGAAGTGGCTGCAAGACCGACTATGTGATGACTCGCATCCTGTGGCTGGAGGGACTCGAACCAGGCGTGAACAGCGGTCCGGGAGTTGATAGCCGCGCGCGCTACATCTACATCCACGGCACGAATCAGGAACATCTGCTTGGCAAGCCTGTCTCGCACGGCTGCATCAGGATGTCCAACGACGACGTGGTGGAGCTTTTCGACTTCGCGAAGAGACACAGGGATATGATCGTTGAGATCGTGGAGGGCAGCTGATGACTGTCGAGGCGATAGAGCCGCATGGGTTCTGTGCTGGCGTGACGATGGCCGTGGCGAAGGCGCGCGAGGCGCTAGAAGGCGGTGGTGTGGTGCACTGTCTGCACGAGCTCGTGCACAACGAGACTGTCGTTGGCGAGCTGAAGTCGAAGGGAATGTGTTTCGTGGAAAGTCTGGATGAGGTGCCGGACGGCGGAACGGTTCTCTTTTCGGCGCACGGGGTGGGTCCGGCAGTGCGCCGTGCCGCCGATGAACGCGGCCTTGCCGTGATCGACGCCACGTGTCCATTTGTTGCGCGCGTCCATCGCCAGGTGCGCGAGTACGCGGCGCGCGGATTGCCCGTGGTGGTTGTGGGCCATGCAAAGCACGTGGAGGTGGCAGGCGTCGTTGACGAGGCACTTGATGCGGGCGCGCGCGTGGCGGTGGTCGCGGCGCCGGAGGACGTGGCCGGGCTGCCGTTTCCAGTTGGCGAGGAAGTGGGCGCGGTGTGCCAGACCACTCTTTCCGGCGACGTGGTGAGGAAGGTGATGGAGGCGCTGCGAGCGAGGCATCCAGGGCTTGTGACCTCTGCAACTGCGGAAGTATGCACCGCCACGCGCGACAGGCAGGAGGCGGTGCGCAGATTTGTGGCGTCAGGCGGCGACGGAGTGCTTGTACTTGGCAGCGCATCAAGTTCCAACACGCGTCGGCTCGCGGAGATCGCGTCCGAATCAGGCGCGAAGACATGGCGTGCTGTGGACGCCGCAGAAGTTTCCGCCCTCGATTTCGCAGGCGTTCGTCGCCTCGGTGTCACATCCGGCGCGTCAACCCCAGAGGAAGTGTTCGCCGATGTCATCGAAAGTCTGGTATAATTATGTCCATGAAAAAAGCAGCTTTCATCTTTTTCGCGCTTTGCGCCCCCTTTATTCCCGCCGCTGTTCATGCGGCCGGGACGATGTTCGGCGCGGTGCCGCGCAAGCATATTGTGGGGCACGGTTGGGATCTTCTCTCCGTCTCGCCGGTTGACGTGGCGCGCAATGCGGACGCATTTGCGAAGACGGGGCTAGACGGCATCTCGCTTTCCCTTCGCGCACGGCTGCCCGACGGGAGCAGGCTCTCCTTCACCTCGATACTCACCGATCCGCCCTGGACGCGCGACGCTTTTGCCGACCAGATTCCCGCTCTGAAGTCGCTTCGCGGCAAGCCTGGTCTTTCCCATTGCTATCTCAGCGCGTTCTGGACGCCCGCGAAGCGGCTTGCGTGGAGCGATGACGCAGCCTGGGCGCGCGCCATCGGAAACATGAGGACACTTGCGCAGATCGCGCATGAGGCGCAGCTTGAAGGGCTCTTGATCGATCCGGAGGACTATTCGACAACGAAGCAGTTCGTATTTCAGCCAGAGGACGGCGACTTCGAATCGACTAGCCGGCTTGCGCGCAGGCGCGGCGGCGAGTTCATCGCCGCCGTTGCCGAGGTGCATCCGAATGCAAAGCTGCTCTTCTTCTGGCTGCTCTCGCTGTCGTATCACGACTTTTCCGACGTCGCGGACGTGCAGCAGTTTCTGAAGTCGCGTCGCGACCTCTGGCCGTCGTTCGTGAACGGAATGCTCGACAGGCTGCCTAAGACGATGAAGTTGATCGACGGTGACGAGCGCGCATACCGTCAGGATGCGGCGCGCCGCGACTTCTACGTGGCGGCGTGGCAGCAGAAGCAGGGAATGCTTCCCGCGGTGGATGAAAAGAACAGGGAGCGTTTCCTGCTCAATGTCTGCACTGGATCGGGACACTACCTCGACAGCTACATCAATCCGACGAACAGTCCATGGTATTTTGGTCCTGTGGATGGATCGCGCCTGAACCACTTCGAGGCGAACATCCGCCAGGCTGTCGCTTGCGCGGACGACACCGTGTGGGTCTACGGCGAGAAGTGCGCGTGGATCAGATGGCGCGGCGTGGCGGACGCGAAGTGGAACGGCGAGCGCACTCCCTACAAGACGTGGGAGGAGGCGCTTCCCGGAATCTCCAGCCTGCTGGGGTGCGTGCGCGATCCGCGGGGCTGGATGGAGCATAAGCTCAGAGAGAAGATGCGCGCCGGCGCGCTCGTTGAGCTGACGGGAAACAGCGAGTGCGTATATCCCAAGCCGCTGGAATCAGGAAAGTTCCACGCGGGAAAGGTGCCGAAGCCGTTTGGCAGGTGGCAGGACGAAAAGAAGATTCAAGGCGAGTTCGGCGTCGACACCGGAACTGGCGTAGGCGACTCAAGCTCGATCAGCATCAGGGGTAGCGGCAACGGATGCTTCACGTTCGACTCGCCGAAGACGCGACCGGGCTCCGTTTTTCTGGTGCGGTTCTGCACGAAGGGATCTTCGCCGTCGGTTGCAGTATACTGGAAGCGCAACGGCTCGTGGAACTGGTCGCTGCCGGGATGCTTTCCTACGATCGGCGAGGCGGATGCTGACGGGTGGAGGCAGGGCGAGATGTTCGTGCGCGTGCCAGCGAACGCCGACTCGTTCAGTCTTCTCCTGGGTGCGAAGCAGCGTGCAGACGAGCAGATATGGTTTGACCGGGTGAGAGTGCATCCCTTGGATTGATCCCCATTTGTCAGCACAGAAAACGCATGAGATGAGAACGATGCAGGCAATCAGCACTAGAATGGTGGCAATGGCAACGGCCTTGGCTGCGGTCGCGGCTTCGGCGGCTACGTACTACGTTGACAGCGAGGCGGGCCGCGATTCCAACAGCGGCACGACGCCTGCTTCCGCCTGGCGGTCGCTTGAGAAGGTGAATGCGCTTAGGGCAAAGCCTGGCGACAAGGTGCTGTTCAAGCGCGGCGGCCTGTGGCGCGGCACGCTGTATCCCGCAAGCGGCGAGAAGGGGAAGCCTGTCACCTACAGCTGGTACGGGAATGGACCGAAGCCGATTCTGCAGAATTCGTCCGACCGCTCGAATCCAGACGACTGGTTCGAGGAGTCGCCGGGGTTGTGGTCCACACGCATCGTCACGCCCGAAATCCGAGAGAAGATATGGGTCGGCACGTCTTGCGAAGGATGGAGCGACTCCTGGCAGGAGGGAGTGAAGGGTTCGCTGCGGCGCGTGACGGAAGACGGCGAGACGTTTATGCGGGCCGTGTGCACGGTTCAGCCGAAATGCGCCGTACATCTCATTCAGTTCTGGGGGCCGCAGCTGGCGAACCTGCCGGACAACGTGATGCTCCGTCTCAAAGTGCGTTCTTCAATGCCGTTCCGCCTTGGCAGCGTGGACTACTTGCTCAAGCGTCCGCCATGGACGCGGGCCATGGGAGGTTCGTCCCCTCGCACGATGATCGGCGCCAAGTGGCAGACGCTGGATGTGTACCTCTCAAAGGCGGGCGAAGTCGAAGAGCCGGCCCTGCACTTGGCGCTCGGCGTCTCCTTGCCGAAAGGAGCAGTCTTCGACTTCGTGCCGATTGGCCTGTGGCGCGTGTCTATCGACACGGCTGCAATGCTTCCGCACGATATTGGAATTCTCATTTGCGACCACGGCAGGCGGTGGGGCGTGAAGAAGTGGCGCAATCCGGAATGGAAGATACAGGCGCTGGAGAATCCGCTCGACTACTGGTACGACCCGGAAAAGAAACGCGTCCTGATGCGCTTCGACGGCAACCCTGGCAGGGCATTCTCTTCGATCGAACTTGCTTTCACCAGGCATGTCGTGGACGAAGGCGGCCGGCACGACGTGACCTACGACGGACTCTGGGTGCGCTACGGCGCGGCGCATGGATTCGGCGGAGGCGGCACGCGCAACATAACCATACGCAACTGCGACGTCTGCTGGATCGGAGGAGGCCTCCAGTTCTGGAAATACGACGATAGGACAAGGAAGATCGCGCACCCCGTGCGCTACGGCAACGGCATCGAGTTCTGGGGCAACGCGTCGAACAACCTCGTTGAGCGAAACCGCCTGTGGGAGATCTACGACGCGGCGCTCACGAACCAGGGGCGCGACGATTCGGAGACCGACATCGTCTGGCGCGACAACGTGATCTGGAACGCCGAATATTCCTTCGAATACTGGAACGCCAGGCATACTTCCAATGTCATCTTCGAGCACAATACGTGCGTGGACGCCGGCAGGGGCTGGGCGCATTCGCAGCGTCCCGATCCCAACGGCGCACATCTTATGTACTACCACAACCGCGCGGCGACCACGAACTTCGTGGTCCGCAGCAACATCTTCTGCCGTGCCACCGAATGGACGGCCCGCAGCGGACTCGACTGGCGCTACGGCCTTGTGCACGACAGCAACCTCGTCTGGAACGAGGGCGGTGTTCCAGTGATGCGCTGGCTTGACGGGAAGAGCCTGGCGCTGCTCGACTGGACCGGCTACCGCGCGCTCGGCTTCGACCCGCACGGCGTCTTCGCAAGGCCTGTCTTTGTCGACGAGGCCAGGCGCGACTACAGGCTGGTGAAAGGTTCGCCCGGCTGGCGTCTCGCCGCAGATGGCAGCTCAGTGGGCGCGCGCGGCATGCCTGGACTCGACAAGGACCAGAGTAGGGGATTGTGATATGCTGTTCAATTCGTTTGAGTTTCTGATCTTCCTGCCGTGCGTGTTTGCCGCGTACTGGGCTCTCTCTCGCCATCTGCGCCTGCAGAATCTGCTGGTGCTGGCGATGAGCTACCTCTTCTACGGATGGTGGGACTGGCGCTTCCTCTCGCTCATCGCGTTCACGAGCGCGTGGAGCTACTGCGTGGGCCTCGTCGAACTGCGCAGATGGGAGGAGCGTCCATCCAAGGCTCTACTCGCGATTTCGCTTCTCGTGAACCTCGGCATATTGGGATACTTCAAGTACTATGGCTTCTTTGTGGATTCCTTCGCGTCGCTGCTTCAGAATCTGCATCTTCTGTCCTCCGCCGGCGCGCAGTCGCTTGTACGCCTCTCGCTCAACGTAGTTCTGCCGGTGGGCATATCCTTCTACACGTTCCAGGCGCTCTCCTACACGATCGACGTGTACAGGCGCGAGGTGCGTCCCACAAGAGACCCGATCGCATTCTTCGCGTTCATCGCCTTCTTCCCGCAGCTGGTGGCGGGTCCGATCGAGCGCGCCTCGAACCTTCTGCCGCAGTTTCTGCGTCCAAGGGAGTTCTCGTACGAAAAGGCGGTCGACGGCTGTCGCCAGATGCTGTGGGGCTTCTTCAAGAAGTGCGTGGTTGCGGACAACTGTGCCGTCGTCGTGGACCTTCTTCTCAACGATTCCTCCATGACGAACGGCCTCGGCGTGTGGCTTGGCATGGTTCTCTTCGCGGTCCAGATATACGGCGACTTCTCGGGATATTCCGACATCGCCATCGGCGTGTCGCGTCTTTTCGGAGTCGACCTGATGCGCAACTTCGCCTATCCGTTCTTCGCGCGCGACATCGCGGAGTTCTGGCGGCGCTGGCACATGTCGCTCACCACGTGGTTCCGCGACTACCTGTACATCCCCCTTGGCGGCAGCAGATGCGGCAAGTGGGGCAAGGTGCGCAACACGTTCGCGATATTCCTCGCGAGCGGACTCTGGCACGGCGCGAACTGGACGTTCATCCTATGGGGCGCGTTCCACGCGCTTCTGTTCCTTCCGCTTCTCCTCGCAGGACGCAACCGCCGCCGCCTTGGCGTGACAGCAGAAGGGCGAATGCTTCCCGGCCTCGGCGAAACCGCGAGCATTCTGGGCACGTTCTTCGTGGTGCTGCTTGGCTGGCCTCTCTTCCGCGCGAAGAACGTGGGCGAATCGCTGCGCTGGTACGGAGAGATGTTCAATCCGTGCACGTTCGGCGCTCTGCACGGTCTGCCGCGTGAACTTGTGGTGGCGCTTCTCGGCGCGGTGGCGATGTTCGCCGTGGAGTGGGTGGCCCGCCGCTGCGAGCATGGCCTCGCGCGCCTTCCTCGTCTGCGCGTTCTGCGCTGGGCGATATACTACGTGATCCTCTGGCTCGTGGTGTTCTACGCGCCGGGATCACAGACTTTCATCTATTTCCAGTTCTAGGGGGTGCAGATGAAAAAGTTCTTATCATACGCCATCCTTTTTCTGGGCATGCCGACCGTGCTGGGCGCGGTATGGACAGCGTTCGTTGTGACGATGGACTACCGCAGCTACATGGGCGCGCTTCCGGCTCCGTCAGGCGCCACCGTTGCGGTGTGCGGCGACTCGCAGACGAAGGACGCCCTCGATCCCTCCATTGTGCCCGGGCTCTTCAACTTCTCAACCGCGGCCACCACCTGCGATCAGGACATTCTCCGCCTCCAGGACCTTCTTGTCGCGAACCGCGGAAAGTTCAAGTACGTGCTGCTCGACGTTTCGCCGCTAAAGGTGGGCTACTCCACCGAAAGACCCGTCTCCGAGCTCAACGCCGCGCGCGTACATGCGCTTCTGCATTTCTATCATCTTCCCGTGAACAGGCGCGACTTCGGCTCGGTGGGCGCACTCTGGCGCGACGTGATCTGCACGCGCAAGTACAACGAATTCCGCAAGTCGATTCTCCGCGGGCGTCCTTGGCGCAGCTCGATGGCGGGAGCGTTCGCGCCCGACAAGGAGAAGGGATTCCTCAATCCCAAGTACAAGGCGAAGGCCCTAGAGGACGCGAAGGAGAAGGCAGACCGCGTGAACAGGCGCCCGCCGGCCACGCCTTCGTTTCCGATCTTCGGCATTCTGGCGGAGAGCGTTGGGCTTGTGCGCGCGTCGGGCGCGATTCCCGTGCTTACCACAATGCCGCTTTCCGCCGCGCTGCGCCGCGAGATGGATCCCGTTCGCCTGGCCGCGTTCCGCGCCGCCACGCAGACGGTCGCGCGCAGACTTGACGTGACGTGGCTCGACTATCTTGGAACCGACCTTTCCGACGAGCTCTGGCACGACTGCAACCACCTCAACAGAGACGGCGCAAAGGCGTTCTCGACGATCTTCGCGAAGGACTTTGCCGAGGTGGTGAGCAGACACGAAGAAGTCTCTGCGCATAAGAGCGCGCCGACCGTCGAGTACGCCGGGAATCTCTTCTACGTGGACATGCCAACCGATCTGGGCGGACTCTCCTGGGCGGGCGGAGACAATTATTGGTCTGTGCGCGACCGTGACGGCGAGCTGCTGGAGCTTTCCCTGCCGGCCGACAATTCCAAAGGCGTTCTGCTGGGGCCGAGTTCAAGCGGCCAGGGCAAGGGACTCAAGGAGCTTCGGCGGTTCAAGGTGCCGGGCGCAAAAGATCTTGAAGGCGCGGCGTGGGATCCGCTGCGCGGAAGCGTGTGGGTGAGCGACGAGAAGGGACCGCGGATAGTCGAATACATTCCGGGCAAGGGGCTAGGAATGGAGGTGAATCTGCCGCAGGAGTTCAGAGGTGTGCAGAGGAACCGCGGCCTCGAGGCGCTTGAGATATCGCCGGACGGTCTTGACATGTGGACGTGCAACGAGAATGAACTGCCTGTGGACGACAACGCTTCCGTGGGCCCGAGCGAGTTCCTGCGCCTCACGCGCTTCTCGCGGTCGACGGCAGACGGCGAATGGCTCGTCTCGGGGCAGTGGGCGTACCGTCCCGAGACTCCCGGTGGTCTGAAGGTGCGAGGTCGCGCGCGCAACGGCGTGTCGTCTCTCTGCGTCATGCCCAGCGGAGAGCTGCTCGTTCTCGAGCGCGAGAAGAAGGGCAAAGGCGAACACAAGTACATCACGCGCGTGTATCTGGCAGACATGGCGCGCGCAACGGACGTCCGTGGACGCCGATCGCTTGACGAGGCCGATTTCACGCCGGTGGGAAAACGGCTTCTGTACACGGCGGATACGGGCCTTGCGATGTTCGAAGGCATGAGCCGCGGACCAGTTCTCGCCGATGGCTCGCATCTGCTGATTCTCGTCTCAGACGGCGCCGTCGTCCACAATGGCCGTTCTGGCGGAATGTTTATGACGCTCCGCTTCCGCCGTTGAGAACCACGCCAGGAAACCTCGAAACATTTAACAATGTTTTAACATTTGCTTGCCCTGAAATGTGATATCATTTTCCCTGCGCGCAGAAAGCGTGCGGAAGGAGAATGAAAGAATGACAGAGCGAGAGGCGAGAATCGCCTTCAACATGATACCCACGGTCGGCGCCGTGACGTTTGCACGCCTCGTTCGCGAGACGGAAGGCGATGCCGCGGCCGCATGGGAATTCTATCCTAACAAGCTCGACTGGGAGGGCAAGACACCTGACTGGGAACGCGAGATCGCACGCGCCGAGAAGATGAAGATCAAGATCGTGACCGAGGCGGATGCCGAATATCCGCAGCAGCTTAGGAACATCCCCTCGCCGCCGCTTGCGCTCTACGTTGCGGGCAGCGTAGAGGCGCTCTCGAAGAGCGCAGTGGCGCTCGTCGGAACACGCCACAGCACGGAGTACGGACGCGACGTCGCCGAGCGTTTCGCCTTTGGTCTCGCAAAGCGCGGATGGTGCGTGGTGTCGGGCCTTGCGCGCGGAATCGACGCATGCGCTCATCGCGGCGCACTTGCCGCTGAAGGAGTTACAGTTGGAGTGCTTGGCGGTGCGCTCGACATGTTCTATCCAAACGAGAACCGAGCGCTTGCACGCGAGATGGTGGAGAAGGGAGGATGCGTGGCGAGCGAATTCCCGTTCGGACGCGCCCCCGACGTGCAGACCTTCCCGCAGCGCAACCGCATCGTATCGGGACTTGCTAAGGGAGTGGTGGCGGTGGAGTGTCCGATCCACAGCGGCACGCTCATCACATGCACGCGCGCGGTGGAGCAGGGGCGCGCGGTGATGGCGGTTCCAGGACGCATCGACTGGCGCACAAGCGAGGGATGCCACCATCTCATCCGCGAAGGTGCGAGGATGGTGACAAGTGTTGACGACATTGTGGAGGAGCTCACTCCGCTCTCTTCGCGCGCAAAGCAAGCCGATTCATCTTCCGTTCGCAATGCCGCGGCGCCACGACGCACCGTGAGGCAGGTCGAGGCCAGGCCTGATGTTGAACCGCTTGCGGGATGCGGCCCGGCGAAAGCGTCCAAGAACGCACCTGTGCTTCCAGAGGCGAAGATATCCTCAGAGGAGGCGAGCGTGCTGCGGGCCGTGCCTGAGGAGGGTGCCACAATGGACGCCGTGGCGCGCATCTGCGGACTTGGCGCGGCGTGCGTCAGTGCGCTTCTAGTGGGGCTGCGCCTAAAGGGACGCGTTCGCCTTCTGCCTGGCAACCGCGTGGCGCCCGTTCTGCAACGATGACATTTTTGTTGCACTTTTCCCTATTGCGCGGCGCGCAGAAAAGTGCTACACTAATTGCGTCATGAGCACATTGGCATCCATAAACAAGCAGTGGTGGTGGCCTTGCGGATTCGGTTTCGCAAGGCGCGTGATGTCGTAGTGCTGAGTCAACGGCAAGGACATTCCAAACGCAGAGCAGGCGGACCGAATCCAAAAGGAGTTCGGTCCGCTTTCGTTTTACACTCAATCAACAACAAAAAAGAAAGATCAAACAATGCTGAAGAAACTCGCAGAAGAAGAATTCAAGAGGCGCGCGGCGTCAGCCGACCGCGTGGCCGTGTTCAAGGAGTTCCTCGCCGACAGAGAGACTCCCGTGGCGGCGCTGTCGCGTCTGGACGACGACGAGGAGGCGTTCCTTCTTGAGAGCGTGGCGGGCGGCGAGATGCGCGGGCGTTACTCATACCTGGGCATTGAGCCGCGCGGACACGCCGAGGGCGCGAACGCGCTTGCCGAACTGAAGAGCTCCTTCGCCGCCGCCCGGTACGTATCAGCGCCGGAGCTGCCCGAGTTCCAGGGCGGTGCGGTGGGATATGTCGCCTACGACGCAGTGCGCATCTTCGAGCCGAGGGTGGGCCTGAGAAGCGAGGAGGGCACGCCGCCGATGGATTTTCTCCTGTGCGACAAGTTCCTTGTCTTCGACAATGTGCGCGACACCGTGACGATCGTTGTGATCGCCGACGCGGCGAAGGCGGGCGCGTACGAGGATGCGATGCAGGAGATCAAGCGCATCTACGCGAAGATGCTGAGCGCCGAGTCCATCGCCCGCGTGATCGAGCGGAGCGGCAGCGCGGCTTCTCCAAGGGCTGCTGCTGCCGAGTTCTGCTCTGAGATGACGAAGGGTGAATTCTGCGAGATGGTGGAGAAGTGCAAGGAGGCGATCGCCGCAGGAGAGGTGATACAGATCGTTTCCTCGCAGAAGTTCACCACGAAGACCGACGTCTCAGCGCTAGCGCTGTACAGGGCATTGAGGACGATCAACCCGTCGCCGTACAACTTCTTCATGAGAATCGGCGCGAAGACGCTCATCGGATCGTCGCCCGAGGAACTTGTTAAGCTCGTTGGGCGCACCGCTTCTACGGCGCCGATCGCGGGTACGCGTCCGCGCGGCGACACCCCGGCCCGCGACGCCGAGCTGGAGCGCGACCTCAAGGCCGACCCCAAGGAGAACGCCGAGCACGTGATGCTCGTCGATCTCGGCCGCAACGACCTCGGGCGCGTGTGCGAGACGGGCAGCGTGAAGGTGGAGGGCTTCGCGCACGTAGAGCGCTATTCGCACGTGATGCATCTCGTGAGCAACGTGAAGGGCACGCTGTCGAAGGAGCGCGACGCATTCGACCTTCTTCCCGCGGCTTTCCCAGCAGGTACTCTCTCCGGCGCGCCGAAAGTGCGCGCGATGGAGCTGATCGCCGAATACGAGAAGTCGCCACGCGGCATATACGGCGGTGCCGCGGGATACTTCTCGCTCACGGGCGACATGGACTTCGCGATCGTCATACGCACGCTCGTGAAGGAGGGCGACACGATCGTCATGCGCTCCGGAGCGGGCATCGTGGCGGATTCCGATCCCGAACGCGAGTACGACGAGACGATCAACAAGGCGAAGGCCGTCTTCGAGGCCGTGAAGTTCGCCGAGAACATTTGAAAGGAGGCAATGCCATGATTCTGATGATCGACAACTACGACTCCTTCACCTACAACCTTGTGCAGATGATAAGGGCGCTAGGCGCGGGAATGAAGGTAGTGCGAAACGACGAGATCGACGTGGAGGGAATCGCCGCGCTGAATCCCGAGGCGATCGTGCTCTCGCCTGGTCCGGGCAATCCCGACTCTGCAGGCGTCACGCTCGCCGCGGTGAAGGCGTTCGCCGGGAAGGTCCCGATGCTGGGCGTGTGCCTTGGCCATCAGTCCATCGCGCAGGCGTTCGGCGCGCGCATCGTTCGCGCGAAGCGCCTGATGCACGGCAAGACGAGCCGCATCCGCCATGACGGCAAGGGCCTCTTCGAGGGGCTCGACCAGGGATTCGCGGCGATGCGCTACCATTCGCTTGCGGTGGAGCGCGCCACGCTGCCGGACTGCTTCGAGATATCCGCCGAGAGCGAGGACGGCGAGATCATGGGCCTTCGCCACAAGACGCTGCCCATCGAGTCGCTCCAGTACCATCCCGAATCCATCGGCACACCTGACGGCGTGCGGCAGCTCGCGAACTTCCTCGCGATGGCCACGGGGCGGCAGACGCGCAGGACGCTGCAGCAGTCCGTAAGAAAGGCCGTCATCAGACGCGCGCTCGACGGCGCGAGCCCGAACGAAGCGGAGGCAGAGGGCTTCTTCGCGTCCATACTCGCAGGCGAGGTTGGCGAGCCCGAGCTCGCCGCGTTCCTCACCGCGATCGCCAGAAATCCCGTCACGGCCGACGAGCTCGCCGGCGCTGCGAGGGCGATGGCGGACGCCGCGGTGAAGGTGGATCTTGGCGGGCTCGACCCTGTGGACATCGTGGGAACGGGCGGCGACGGCTCGAACTCCTTCAACGTCTCCACCACGGCGGCGTTCATCGCGGCGGGCGCTGGCGTTACGATCGCCAAGCACGGAAACATCGCCTCCACGTCGCTGTGCGGTTCGGCGGACGTTCTGCGCGAGCTGGGGCTGAACCTGGCGGCGGGTCCCGAGCAGATGGCGGAATGCGTGAAGCGCGTGGGAATAGGCTTCCTCTTCTGCCGCAACCTGCACCCAGCGATGAGGTTCGCGGCGTCCGTGCGGCGCACGCTTGGCTTCCGCACCGTGTTCAATCTGCTGGGTCCGCTCACGAATCCGGCAGGCGCGAAGCGCCACGTGATAGGCGTGCCGCAGGAGAAGCTTGCGGTGACGCTCGCAACGGCGCTTGGAAGGCTCGGCTCGACGAGGGCGATGGTCGTATCGGGCGCAGGCGGGCTGGACGAGATAAGCCCGGGCGGCTTCACGTTCGTCTCGTCGCTCGCGGGCGGCGCGGTGAAGAACACTCTTCTCGACGCGGGCGGCGAGTACGGAGAGCGCTATGCGGTTGATGCGATAAAGGGCGGCGACTCGGCCACCAACGCACGACTGCTCCTCTCCGTTCTGAAGGGCGAGGACCATGGCGCGTACCGCGCGGCGGCTGTGGAGAACGCTGCGGCGGCGATCATGGTGGGCGACAAGGCGGCCACGTACGCCGAGGCGCTGGCGCTTGCCAGGGAGTCCATCGACTCCGGACGCGCCCTTGCAAAGATGAACGCGATGATGGAGGCAATGCGATGAGCGACATTCTGGAAGAGCTTGCCGGGATGCGCAGGCAGGACGCTGCGATGCGCGAGAGCGAGGTGCCGTTCGACCTGATGCTGCGCTGGGCCTTGCGTGCGCCCGAAGTGCGCGACTTCGTGGCGGCGTTTCGCGGAGGTGATGCTTCCATCAAGCCGCGCATCATCGCCGAGCTCAAGCGCGCGTCGCCTAGCGAAGGGATGATACGCGAGAAGTTCCACCCTGTGGAGCTGGCTCGGGAGCTTGAGGCGGCGGGCGCCACGGCGCTCTCGGTTCTATGTGAACCCCATCGCTTCCTTGGAGACGAAGACTATCTGCGCGAGGTCCGCGCAGCAGTCTCTCTTCCGATTCTCTACAAGGACTTCATCACAACGCGCTATCAGCTGACAGCCGCGCGCGCAGCGGGTGCGGACGCTGCGCTGCTCATCGCCGCAGTGCTGAACGACGCCGCGCTCAAGGACCTTATAGCCTTTGCGCATGAACTTGGGCTTGCGGCGCTCGTCGAGACGCACGACGAACGCGAGATTGCGCGTGCAGTCGAGTGCGGCGCGCGCATGGTGGGCGTGAACTGCCGCAACCTGCGCAACTTCTCCACTGACGTGACTCTGCTTGAGTCGCTCGTGGGCAAGATACCGCGTCCGTGCCTGCGGATCGCGGAATCCGGCATGCACACTTCCGAGGCGGTACGCCGGGCGCAGAGTGCCGGCGCGGACGGCTTTCTCGTGGGCACCGCGCTGATGCGCGCGGCTCGTCCAGGCAAAAAACTCGAAGAACTTACAACCACAAGAAAAGGAAAAAGACAATGAAGACTCACTATGGAATCTACGGCGGGCAGTATGTGGCGGAAACGCTCATGGCACCGCTCAGAGAGCTCGAGGCCGCATACGAGGCGGCGAAGAAGGACGTCGCGTTCGCGCGGGAGTTCAAGGGCATCCTCCACGACTACGTGGGGCGGGAGAGCCCGATCACGTACGCGAAGCGCCTCTCCGAGCACCTCGGCGGCGCGATGATCCTGCTGAAGCGCGAGGACCTCAACCACACCGGCGCGCACAAGGTGAACAACACGATCGGGCAGGCGCTTCTCGCGCGGCGGATGGGCAAGAAGCGGCTCATCGCCGAGACTGGCGCAGGAATGCACGGCGTGGCCACGGCCACAGTGGCTGCTCTCTTCGGAATGCCGTGCGAGGTGTACATGGGCGCTATCGACGTGGAGCGCCAGGCGCCGAACGTGGAGCGCATGAAGATGCTGGGCGCCACGGTGCATGCGGTCACGGAGGGAAGCGCCACGCTGAAGGACGCGATGAACGAGGCGTTGAGGGACTGGGTGACGAACTGCGCCGACACGTTCTACGTGATCGGCACGGTGGCAGGTCCGGCGCCTTACCCCGAGATGGTGCGCGACTTCCAGAGCGTGATCGGCGTTGAGGCGCGGCGGCAGTGCCTGGAGAAGTACGGCAGGCTGCCCGACGAGGCGATCGCCTGCGTTGGCGGCGGGTCGAACGCGATGGGACTCTTCGCGGGATTCCTCGACGATCCTGAAGTGAAGCTCGTTGGCGTGGAGGCCGGCGGGAAGGGCGTCGCGAGCGGCGAGCACGCGGCGTCGATAAACGGCGGGCGCCTCGGCGTGCTGCACGGCGCGAAGACGATGCTTCTGCAGACGGACGACGGTAACATCCTCGACACGTATTCCGTCTCGGCCGGGCTCGACTATCCCGGCGTGGGACCCGAACACTGCCATCTGCACGACATCGGCCGCGCCGAGTACACGGTGATCGACGACGACGAGGCCATAGCCGCCTTCGACGCGCTCTGCCGCTTCGAGGGCATCATTCCCGCGCTCGAGTCGAGCCACGCACTCGCCGAGGCCATCAAGCGCGCGCCGAAGCTCGGCCGCGACAAGATACTTCTCGTCAATCTCTCGGGACGCGGCGACAAGGACATGGAGAACGTGATGAGGTACAAGGCGTCTCGCGCATCCTCGTCACAGGTCTAACGCATTACGTCAAGAAAGGCATCAAGATGAATACCCAAAGAATTACCAGCGCATTCGCAAAGGCTGAATCAGAAAACCGCGGCGCGTTCGTGGCCTATCTCACGATCGGATTTCCAAGTCTCGACGAAAGCGAGAAGGCGATAGACAGTGTGATAGCATCAGGCGCGGACATCGTGGAGCTTGGCGTGCCGTTCTCCGATCCGTTCGCTGACGGCGGCGTGATACGCTCCGCTGCCTACGAGGCGCTGCGGCAGGGCGTGACGATCGACCACGTGATCGCGCTCGCGAAGCGCGTGCGCGAGCGCCATCCAGAGACGGGGCTCGTGCTCTTCTCGTACTACAACCTCATCTTCTCGAAGGGACTCGAGAAGTTTGCGGCGGAAGTGGCGGACGCGGGAATCGACGCCGTGCTGGCGGTGGACCTTCCGCTCGAGGAGCGCGAGGAGCTGCTGCAGGTGCTGCGTCCGCACGGCATCGGCTACATTCCCCTCATCGCGCCCAACACGCCTCTAGAGCGCGTTGAGGAGAGCGAGGCCGGGCTTGAGAACTCGTTCCTGTACGTGATCACCGTGATGGGCATCACCGGCGCGCGCGCGGAGCTGCCGCGTGATCTCGCAGGCCGCCTCGATAAGATACGCGCCGTCTCGAATCTTCCGGTGGCGGCAGGATTCGGCATCTCGACGAAGGCGCAAGCCGAGGAGGTGTGCCGCCATGCCGACGGATTCATCGTGGGCTCAGCGCTCGTGAAGCGCCTTGCCGAGGGGAAAGAGCCGTGCCTCGGCTGAAGGTATGCGGCATTACCGACGCCGCGTTCGCCGTTGAGGCGGCGCGGCGCGGCGTTGACTGCCTGGGCCTGATCTTCGCCGAAGGCTCGCCAAGGCGGGTGACCGAGGTGCGGGCGCGAGAGATCGTGGGCGCAGTGCGCCAGGCTGGATTCGCGCCCCGGTTCGTGGGCGTATTCGTGAAGCATTCCGTCGCAGAGATCGCCGAGATCGCCTCTCGCGTGGGATTTGAGGTGATCCAGCTTCACGGAGAATACAGTTCGGACGAAGTCGCTTCGCTGAAGGCGCAAGGATACGAAGTATGGCGACTGCATGGTCCTACCACTGGGAGAACGGGCATCTTGCCCGTTGATTCGTGTGAAGACGCAGTGCTGCTCGACGGACGGCGCGGAACCGAAAGCCATCGCGCCGACTGGTCGCTCGTAGCGCCGCTCAAGGCGGCCGGGCGGCGAGTGGTGCTCGCTGGAGGCATTTCCGCCGCCAACATCGCCGATGCGGTCGCGACTGGCGCCGCCGTGATCGACGTCAATAGCGCGATAGAGTCCGCGCCTGGCGTCAAATCGCCAGCTCTCCTCGCCGAACTCCTAGAGGCGTGGGCTTGCGCGATGGGACGCGGTATGGTATAATCGGGGCATGAAAACAAACATCCTACTCGCTGTTGCGGCGCTTTTCGCCGCTGTAACTTCCTTTGGCGCGATCCGCGCCGTCACCCCCACCGCCTGGAACGGCGATCCCAACTGCTGGCAGCAGAAGCGCCATGCCGAAAAGATGAAGACCGTGAAGAGCGGCGGCGCGAAGGTCGTCTTCATAGGCGACTCCATCACGCACTTCTGGGAAAGCAAGGGCAAGGCGCAGGCGAACAAGTACTTCTCCGAGGGCGACATGAAGATGCTCAACCTCGGAACGAGCGGCGACCGCACGGAGCATGTGCTGTGGCGGCTCGACAACGGCGAGCTCGACGGCTACGAGGCGAAGTGCATTCTTCTGATGATCGGCACCAACAATTCCGGACACTTCCGCAACTTCTCCGACGAGCCTCCGTCCGACACGATCCTCGGCATCAGCGAGATACTCAAGCGTATCCGCGCCAAGCAGCCCAAGGCCGTGGTGGTGCTCACTGCGATCTTCCCGCGCGGCGCCAGCGAGACCGATTCGTTCCGCCTCCGCAACGACGCCGTAAACCTGCAGATTCGCAAGTTCTGCGACGGCAAGAAGGTGTTCTGGTGCGACTTCTCCGATAGATTCCTAGACAAGAACGGCGACATCAAGTGGGTGATGCCCGACCGTCTGCATCCCGAGGCTCCGGGCTACGAGATCTGGTACGAGGAAGTGAAGCCCTACATCGACTACGCGCTTTCCGACGGCAAGCTGCCCTGCCCGAAGAACCGCTATTCGAGGGTGAAGACGCACTTCGAGAAGCTCAAGGGCAAGACGCCCGCCACCGTCCTTCCCGCAACGCGCATTGCTGGCGCGAACCCCGGCAAACGCGGCGACTGGTGGCTGAAACGCCTTCGCGACAAGCGCGACCAGATTGCGGATTCGAAGGGCGAGATCGACCTCGTTTTCTTCGGCGACTCCATCACGCACAACTGGGAGCATCCTGGCAAGAACTGGCTGGAAAAGCTCTCGAAGACGTATTCGATCCTCGACATCGGCTATGGCGGCGACCGCACGCAGCATCTCGTGTGGCGCGGAGAGAACGGCGAGCTCGACGGCTACAAGGCGAAGTGCATCATGCTGATGATCGGCACCAACAACTCGAGAAGCGACAAGCCCGAGGATGTTGCGAAGGGCATCCGCCGCATCCTCGACGTCATCGCAAAGAAGCAGCCGCAGGCCAAGACGCTTCTTCTTCCGATATTCCCGCGCGGAGAGGGTCCGGAGAACCGACTTCGCAAGAACAACGAGCAGGTGAACGCCATTATCAAGGGCTATGCCGACGGCGACAAGGTGATCTGGTGCGACTTCAACGCCAAGTACCTCGACGAGAAGGGCGACACCAAGTGGATCATGCCTGACCGTCTGCATCCCGGCGACGCGGGCTACAAGATCTGGACCGAGGCGGTGCTGCCGCACTTCAAGGCAATCTGCGGAAAGTAATTTTCTGGACACATGATCAAGACAGTTCTAGTCACCGGCGGAAGCGGTTTTCTCGGAATCAACCTGATCCGCCATTTGCGCGCGAAGGGCGTGGAGACGCTTCGCGTTCTGGACATTGCGGACTTCGACTACCCCGAGAAGAGCGAGCCGTGGATTGAGTTCACGAAGGGCGACGTGCGCGACGTGGCGGCCGTTGAGGCGTGCGTCAACGGCTGCGACATGGTGGTGAACACCGCCGCCGCCCTGCCGCTCTATTCGCCGGAGGACATCCGCACCACCGAGGTGGACGGCGCGCGCAACGTGATCGCGGCGTGCAGAAAGTTCGGTGTGAAGAGGATGGTGCAGATCTCGTCCACGGCCGTCTATGGCGTTCCGAAGAAGCATCCGATCTACGAGGACGACGAACTGGTGGGCGTGGGGCCGTACGGCCATGCCAAGATCGAGGCCGAAGAGATATGCAAGGCCGCGAGGGCGGAGGGGTTCTGCGTGCCGGTGATGCGTCCGAAGAGCTTCATAGGCCCTGAGCGCCTTGGCGTATTCGCGCTCTTCTACGACTGGGCGTACACCGGCCACGGGTTCCCGATGATAGGCAGCGGCAACAACCGCTACCAGCTCATGGACGTGGAGGACCTCTGCGAGGCGATCTGGCTTTCGATGACGCTTGACGAATCGAAGGTTAACACCGAGTTCAACATCGGGGCGAAGGAGTTCACCACGATGAAGGAGGACTACCAGGCCGTGCTCGACCGTGCCGGACATGGCAAGAAGATCCACGGCACGCCCGTGAAGCCGATAGTCTTCATCCTGCGCATTCTCGAGAAGCTGCACCTCTCGCCGCTCTATCCGTGGGTGTACGAAACCGCGTCCACCGACAGCTTCGTTTCCATCGAGCGCGCGGAGAAGCTGCTCGGCTTCGCGCCGCGCTACTCGAACAAGCAGGCTCTCGTGCGCAACTACGACTGGTACGTCGAGCATCTTTCCGAGTTCAAGGGCAAGACGGGCGTATCCCACCGCGTTCCGTGGAAGCAGGGGCTGCTCGCATTTGCGAAGTTGTTCTTCTAGACGCGCTACGGCACTAAAAGGAGATGCAGACCATGGGAATAAACGGCTTCACCACGAAGACGGCGCATTGTTGTGCGTTCGTCGCCTTCGCGTTTGCGCTTGCGTCAGGTGCGGCCACGCATTCACTGGATCTGCGTACAGCCCGCGGCGGACGGCTGCTTTCCGCCGCGCCGATGGTGGATGGCTGCGTTAGGATGTGCGAGCTGCCGGCAGGCGCCGCGGCCACGGAACCGCTCGCAGTGGGAGACAAGGTGGCGATGCGGCTCTTCGACGGAACGGAGGTTTCAATCGTCCTTTCGGAACGAATGGAGTCGCCGCTCGGCGGCGAGGCGTTCATCGGCGAGATGGAGGGATACGGCGGCGTGAAGAACGCCGTGGTGTTGCGCACCGAGGATGGACTGTGCGTCGACGTGCAGGACTTCGCGAAGGGGCGCGCATATACCGTCGCATCGGACGCGAGATGCGTGGCGGTTAAGGAAATCGATCCATCCGCCGTCACGGTGACGGCCTCGAGGCCAGTCGATCCGGGCATCGCGGCGACGTCGTCAACGGCCAGGCTTCAGGGCGCGCGTCTAGCGTCCGACCAGGCGTCGACGCTCGTGGACGTACTTGTGGCGTACGACGCCCCCGCCGCCTCATGGGTGCGCCAGAACGGTGGCGGCATAACGAACTTCGCGACGATGGCCGTGCAGAAGATGAACACGGTGCTCGGCAACTGCGGTTTCTCCTCGGCCTTCCGCTACCGGCTTGTTGGCGTGATGACCGTTGCCGCGGAGGGAGGCACCGACTTTGACGGCGTCCTCGAAGCCGCGAGAATCGGCACGGGCGCATGGGCGTCGATCAAGGCGAAGCGCGACGAAGTTGGCGCCGATATCGTGACCACGCTCATCGACACCGGCTCGGCCGGCGGCTCGGCTGGCCTTGGATACTCGCTCAGGAACACGAACTACGCTGCATTCTCGGAGGCGCCCTACAACGTATGCGCCGTGCGCGCCGTGGCAAACAGCCACACGATGACGCACGAGGTGGGGCACAACATCGGCGCGGGACACGCCACGGAGGTTGCCGATCCCAACAACCGTGGTCCGCAGCTGTTCGAGTATTCTGCCGGCCACTATTTCACCGGCACTGACGGCGTTGCCTATCATACGATCATGGCGTACAACTCTGACGGCTACGGGAACCACTATTCTGCCGCGCCGTTCTTCTCTTCCCCAGATCTCACCTATCAGGGCACGCCAGTTGGCGATGCACTGCACGACAACGTACGCACAATCCAGCAGACATACGCTGCCGCCTCGAGATGGCGCGCGCAAAAGGTGCCGATGTCGTACGACGTGTATTTCTCGCCAGAGGGCGGCGCCACTTTCACCGAGTCCATCACCGTCACGCTCTCGCCTGGCAAGGCCGGTCTTCCCATCCGCTACACGCTCGACGGCTCTGCGCCCACGCTCTCATCCACGCTCTACACCGGTCCCATCACGCTCACGCAGACGACGACCATCCGAGCCGTGACCGTCACCGACGGAACGCCCGGACCTGTCTTCGAGGCGATGTATTCCCTCAGCGACCTGGGCAACGGACTCGATGCGCCGCAGCTCGCGTGGCGCACTTCCGAGAATTTGCCCTGGGTCTTCCAGACGACCGACACCTACGACGGCGTGGATGCCGTGCAGTCCACCGACAGCGGCAATTACTGGGACAACGAATCCTGGCTTGACACAACCATCGTCGGTCCCACTCTGATGAGCTTCCGCTACAAGACGCGCAAGTACAACGGCACTTTCACCGTGCTCGTTGACGGCAGCTCCGTCTATACCGACACTGAGGACTCCAAAGGCGACACATGGAATCTCCGCGAAATCCAGATTCCCTCGGGATCGCACACGGTCAAGTTCCTGTTTCACAGCTGGATCGACATAAACGGGCATCTGAGCAGCGGACGCTATAGCGGTTTCAACGGAGTATGGCTCGACACGGTTCAGTTCGATGCGTTGTCGCGTCCGCCAACGATCTCGCCAGCTACGACTTCGTATGAATCCACTGCCTACACCTTTCAAGGAAGCCAGATAGTCACGCTTGCACCGCCTAGTGGCAGGCAAGGCGTTCTCTACTACACGACCGACGGATCGGATCCCGCAGGTGAAACTGGCATAGTGTACGACGGCCCGATCTCTCTCACGAAATCGACACGGGTGCGTGCAGTGTTCGTGGAGGGAGGGAAGGAGCCTAGTGCGGAGGTCGGCGGACTCTACCTGGAGCGTCATCCTGTTACGGCCGGGGAGTGGACTACGGATGTCGATGGCGTGAAGACCGCGGCAGCGCGAGACGGCCGGCTGATCGCCGTGCTGCTCGCGAACCGCGCTGGATGTAGGTGGTCGAAGCAGTTCTACCCTGTCGCAGAAAGCGAGGAATTTCTCGCATGGGCGAAAGCCAACGGCATCTATCTCGTGACGGGTGACACTTCCTGCAATGTTGACGCTGCCGGATCGAATAGCTGGTTCTGGGACCTCTACCGTAGCTACGGGCTGTCGGACACTGCTTATTATCCTACGATTTTATTCGCAAGACCAAATGCGCCTGGCACTGCCATCGCCATGGGGCTTGCCCGCAATGATGGAGAGTCGCTTGTGGGCACGGAGCTTTTTCTGACGACTGTAGAATCGCTCATAGCTGGCTTTGTGTCCGTACTGGGTGAGACTGTGCCTCAGGCTCCGACCTGCTCGCAGACAAGAGACCTTGTCAACGAGTTTCCATTTTCCATGACGCTTGCGAATCCAAACGGAATCGGCATTATATACTATACCCTCGATGGTTCGTTGCCGACAAAGACGAACGGAATCATCTACAACGGCCCCATCACGATTGCATCGTCTGGTGTTGAATTGCGTGCGGCGGTATGGACGAGCGCTTCGCTTTCAAGTCCTGTGCTGGTCAAGAGATTCAGGAGCGTGAGCGAATGGGCGAATGGGGTCTTTGGCACGAGCGGAATCACATGGCAGAGTAGCGGAACCGTGGACTGGTATCAAGTCGGAACGGATTCAACGCTTAGGACGGGAGGTCTGCTCGGAAGCGACGCGTACACTTCGACCATCACTGCGATGGTCACTGGGAAAGGCAAGTTGATCTATAGATGCAAAGCGGCGTCATGGAGCAATCAAAACATAATTTCGCATACAATCAACGGAGCAACTTCGTGGATAGTCAGGGCCAACTACGTAGATATTCCCACTTTCACTGTCACAAACGAGGTGAACGATGCCGGCACGACAACGTTCAACTGGACATATACCGTGAATGATCCGGCAAATGACTACACCTCTGGATATTCTTCAGGTGATGTATCTGTATGGTCTGGCGTATGGCTCTATGATCTCCAGTGGATTCCAGGAGGTCAGGATCAGGCGGTTCTGGTGGAAGGTGTGACGGTTCCGTACGCGTGGCTGGACGGCCAGTTCCCGGGCCAGGGCGGCACTGTGGCGGCGTATGAGGCGCTTGCGCGCGCCGATTCCGACGGTGATGGATTCCCGAACTGGCAGGAGTATTTGCTCGACACCGACCCCAAGAACCTTCAGAGTCGCCTATTTGCGACGGTGCGCATGGATGGCGGCGAGCCTGTGTTCGGCTGGAGCCACACGAACGCGAACATACAGGCGCACGGCTACCGCTATGTGCCTAAAGGGCGCGCGGCGCTTGGAGACGCCACGGGATGGGTGCCTTACGTGAAGGGCCACCGTTTCTTCAAGGTTGAAGTGGTACCGGTCCGATGACGGCATAGGATGTAGACCTCAAGGCAAAACAGGAAAGGAGCGTTGAATGTTCAGATCTCTCATAAGGCGAATGTTGCCGCTTGCCACCATCGCGGTGGCGCTTCTGGCGGTTGCGGCATGGGGCCGTGGCGGACGCGCGCGTCGCGCGCTCGCACCCAAGGCGACCGTTACGCAGCAGTCGGTTGCGAAGACGCAGACCGCCACTAACGTGGCCGCAAAGGCGTCCATTGCCGCTGATGGCGAATACACTGGCCGCGACCAGGTGGCGAGCTATCTCAGAACGTATCGTCGTCTGCCTCGCAATTTCATTACTAAGGCGCAGGCGCGCAGTCTGGGCTGGCAAGGCGGGCCTCTTGAACGCTATGCGCCTGGCAAATCGATCGGCGGCGACCACTTCGGCAACTACGAGAACAAGCTTCCCCGCGGCCGCTACATGGAATGCGACATTGACACCCGCGGCAAGCCGCGCGGAGCAAAGCGCCTTGTGTACTCCGAGGACATTCGGAGCATCTACTACACGGGCGACCACTACAGGACATTCGAGAAGGTGCCATGATGAAGCAGGAATACAGAATCGACCTCAAGGGCGTGCGCAGCGCAAGGACGCTCCATACGCGGCTAGCTGCCGCTCTTCCGTTACCGGAAGGCTACGGGCGCAACTTCGACGCGCTCTTCGACTTCCTCACCGAGTACGGTTCGGAGATGAAGATCGTCTTTGCCAACTCCTCTGCAGCCCCTGCAACGCTCAAGCGCGTCTGCACGGATGCGATGGAAGAGACTCCAGGTCTCGAGATAGTGTTCGAGTAGCTTGCGCTTCTACAACGTCTTCCACTATCATTAGCTTGCGGTCTTTGGCGGGATTGACAACGGCGGCGGCGTGTGGTATCATTTCATCTACTTTTCCGGGTGTTTACAGTGCATGGTGCTCTGGAAGCTGAGAAAATACCGGACAACCTGAACAGGGTAATGCCTGCGTAGGGAAGAAAGGAAGAGAAAAATGAGCGAAGCAGAAAAGAGCGGCGCCGCAGGCGCCGTGATGGAAGAGGTCATATCCGGCGCGATAGTGCGCCGATATTTCAAGAAGCTGGAGGAGAACCTCGCAGTTGACGTGGCGATCGTGGGTGCGGGGCCGAGCGGACTCGTGGCCGCACGCGACCTGGCGCTCGCTGGCTTCAAGGTGGCGATGTACGAGTCGAAGCTCGCGCCCGGCGGGGGCACTTGGGGCGGCGGCATGCTGATGAACGAGGTGACCGTGCAGAACGACGCCGCGGAGATCCTGCGCGAGTTCGGCATCACCACCGTTCCCTACGACGACCAGTATCACACCGTGGACTCCGTGGAGATGGCCTCAGGGCTCATCTTCGGCGCGCGCAAGGCCGGCGCCACGATCTTCAACACCGTGAAGGTTGAGGACATCGTGATGCACGATGGCGTGGTCTCCGGCGTTGTTATCAACTGGAATCCCGTTGCGCGCCTCGAGATGCACGTTGATCCGCTCGTCGTGACCACGCGCGCGCTCATCGACGGCACGGGCCACCCCAGCGAGATCGTGAACAAGGCCGTCCACAAGGCAGGCGTGAAGGTCGACTCCCCCACCGGCGGCATTCTCGGCGAGAAGCCGATGTGGATGGCGGACGGCGAGCGCACGACTGTCATCAACACCAAGCGCCTCTATCCCGGGCTCTACGCCTCGGGCATGGCCGCGAACAACGTGCAGGGCGGTTTCCGCATGGGGCCCATCTTCGGCGGCATGCTGAAGAGTGGGCGCAAGATCGCCGAGATCGTCAAGGCCGATCTTTCGAAGTAGGCGGCGCGCGGCATGGAGAACTTCGGCCTATATCTCGTGATGACGAACCCCGTGGTCGGCTACGTCGCCTGTGCGGCGGCGGCGGTCGAGCGCGGGGTGCGCATCGTGCAGCTGCGGATGAAGGACGCGCCGCGCGATGAGATCGTGCGCACCGCGCGCGCCGTCAGGGAGGTGACGCGCGGCACGCGTACGCTCTTCATCGTCAACGACGATCCGTCGATAGCGGCCGAGGTGGAGGCGGACGGCGTTCACGTGGGGCAGGGCGACATGCCCGTCGCCGAAGTGCGCCGCCGGTATCCGTCGCTAGGCATCGTGGGGCTTTCCACGCATTCGCCCGAGCAGGCGCGCGCTGCAGTTGCGGCGCAGCCCGACTACATCGGCGTGGGGCCCGTCTGGGCTACGCCCACTAAAAAGATCCCCGATCCCGTGCTGGGAGTGCCCACTGCGATGGAGATGGTGCGCAGCGTGCCGTTTCCCGCGGTGGCGATAGGCGGAATAGACGAGACGCGACTGCCGGAGTTGTTGAAGGCGGGTGCGGTGAACTTTGCGATCGTGCGGGCCGTGTGCGGTTCGCCCGATCCCGCCGCGGCCATCGCGCGCCTTCAGGACGCGGCATCTGCCATTAGGCGAGATTGAGCAGGCTTTTTGCCCAATCATCCGCCAAATATGGTATAATATGAAAGTTTTTTTCACCTTAGGATAAAAGCAGAGGAGCAATTAGATGAACAAAGGCAATGCATTCACAGCGCTGGCGGTCATGGTTGGAATATGCGCGGCGGCGTTCGCCGCGGCGGCACAGCAGAGCGATATCGCGAAGTGGGATCCCAGGATGGCGCAGCAGAACGCCGTCGTGGACGGAAAGGGCGTGAAGTGGATCGACGGCAAGTTTCTGCCGATCGAAGGCCGAGCCTTCGACGACGTGGAGCACTATTACGACCGTCTGCCTTCAAACGTGACCGCCAAGGTGAACGGCGGCGTGAGGTCTATGAAGCATCACACATCCGGAATGCTCTTCCGCTTTCGCACCGACTCGCGCCATCTCGCCTTCAAGTGGACGCCCTACAACAACAACCTTTCGATGGACCACATGCCTTCCACCGGCGTGAGCGGCATCGACGTGTATCGTTTCGACGAGAAGGCCGGACGCTGGTTCTACGTGAAGACGGGACGCATCACCAACATCAAGGGCGCCACGATGTCCATTCCCTGGAAACCCGGCGACGCGTGTCTCGTGAATCTGCCGCTCTACAACGGCGTGAAAAGCTTCTCGCTGGGAGTGGACAAGAACGCAAAGGTGGAGGCGCTCGGTCCGCGCAAGAGCGGCGTGAACAAGCCGGTGGTGTTCTACGGAACGTCGATCACGCATGGTGGGTGCTGTTCGCGTCCGGGCCTCGCATTCGTGAACCGCGTGGGGCGCGACCTCGACGTGCCGGTGGTGGGGCTTGGCTTCTCAGGCTCGGGAGTGATGGAGTTCGAAATGAGCGAGCACCTCGCGCGCATCGATGCAAGCTGCTATGTGCTGGACTGCCTCTGGAACATGGGTTCTGTGAATGGACAGAACCGTCGTGGGCGCAATGTGGAGGAGAACTACGAACCCTTCATCCGCAACCTTCGCGCGAAGCGTCCTGACGTGCCGATCGTCATGGCCGAGCAGTGCGACGTGTACTGCGGCGCGCCGAACGCCAAGGACCTCTACATGCGCTCCCTCTACGAGAAGCTCGTGAAGGAGGGCTGGAAGAATCTCGTCTATCTGCCCAAGACGCGCATGTACCCTGGCGACATGGAGGGCACGGTTGACGGCTGCCATCCGAACGATCTCGGAATGGCCTCCATGGCCGAGGCTTTTGGTGGCGCCGTGAAGGATGCGCTTGGCCTCAAGTGATGAAGATTCAGGAAAGGCGGCAATGAAATGAGAAGTACGGTCATTTTCCTTGTGCTCGCTCTTGCGGGCGCGTTGTTCGGGCAGATGCGAGTGCGCATTCCGCTTGCGGAAGAGGTGTACGACATCGGCGTGGACTTCGACAAGGCGGAGACTTGGAAGCAGAAGGGCGAGGACTTCGTGAAGGCCCACAAGAAGAACTATTTCAAGTTTCTCGAGGAGAGCAGGAAGGACTCGGCGAACGCCATACGCGAGGGCAACGTCAAGTACCACGGCATCGAGGTGTACGAGACGAGGATCTGGTTCTCGGATGAAGGGGTGGCGCGCCTGGAGCTTTCGCTCTACAACAAGGGAGATGCATCGAGGGAGCTTTCGCAGACGGATCTCATCGACATTCTCAAGACCGTTCGCCAGAAGCTCACCGACGAAGATGCAAAGCCCCCGCAGCCCACAACCGAAAGCAAGGGCGGTGGCGTGAAGCAGAAGACGATGACCTGGAAGGCGCGCGAGCCCGCCGCCGCACAGCTCACCTGGCGCTACAAGAAGACATCTGGCGGAGTGGACGTCGACTTCGTGCGCCTTACGCTCGTCAACTCCTCCGGCGGCGCAGCCGCGGTCAAGGAGGCTCTTGCCGAGAAGAAGGACACGCGGCGTGGCGCGATCAAGAAGAACGTGGTCAAGGTCACGGCCGATGGTGCTGACGGAATCGCCAATGCGAAGAGCGGCGACGTGTACATCTCAGGCATCCCCATGGTGGACCAGGGCCAGAAGGGATACTGCGCAGTGGCAGCGAGCGAACGCGTGCTGCGCTACTATGGCCAGAACGTCGACGAGCACGAGCTTGGCGCATCTGCGGGATCAAGCGCAGAAGAAGGCACTTCGGGCGCTGCCATGTACGAGACCGTGCGCAACATCGGGCGGCGCCACGGCCTTTCCGCCTACGTGGTGTACGGCGACCTGAACAAGGACGTCTCCGGCAGGGTGGACCAGGTCCTCAAGGAGATCGAGAACTACAACAAGGCCGCGAAGAAGATGAAGAAGCCCGAGCTGCCCAGAAGCGCATACATGCGCGGGCACGCGATAGACGCCAACGCGGCGCACGAGGCGATGGAGGCGGACGTGCTGCGGGCGATGAAGCTCAAGAACGTCAAGTTCCGCGTATTCCAGAAGGCGCTGCACGACCAGGTGAACATTGGAGTGCCAATTCTCTGGGCCGTCACGCTGGGAATATACCCGGAACCGGACATTCCGCAGGCGAAGGGTGGTCATATGCGGCTGATCATAGGCTACAACGACAAGACGAAGGAGATTATTTACACCGACACCTGGGGGGCGGGCCATGAGTACAAGCGCATGTCGCTGGAAAAAGCCTGGGTGATAACCAACGCCGCGCTGTACCTTAAGCCATCGCGCGAATAGAACGGCGCCGGAAGAGAAGAACGAAAGAGATGAAGAACAAGACGTTCATAGACCAGGTAGATGTGCACGTGCGCTCGGGAAAGGGCGGCGATGGCGCTGCCACGTTCCGGCGCGAGGCGCTGGTGGCGTTCGGCGGGCCAGACGGCGGCGACGGAGGGCGCGGCGGCGACGTGGTGCTGAGGGCGTCCATCCACGTGAACTCGCTTCTCTCGCTCTTCTACAATCCGAACCTGTTCGCGGAGGACGGAGTGCCGGGATCTGGCGGACGCTGCTTTGGACGGCGCGGCAAGGACCTCGTGGTGGACGTTCCCTGCGGAACGCTGATCACTGACCGGGACACAGGGCTTGTGGTGGCCGACATAACGTCGCCCGGCGAGAAGGTGATCGTGGCGAAGGGCGGCGCAGGCGGCTATGGGAACGTGCATTTCAAGACGTCCGTCAATCAGGCCCCCACCGAGCACACGCTCGGCGGAGAATGCGAGGAGCGCCGTCTGCGTCTTGAGCTCAAGACGATTGCAGACGCGGGACTCCTTGGTTTCCCCAACGCCGGCAAGAGCTCTCTTCTCTCGCGTCTCTCGAGCGCCACTCCGAAGGTGGCGTCATATCCGTTCACAACGCTCAACCCAATAGTGGGCACGATCGAATATGACGACTACGCGCAGGTGAGGATGGCCGACGTGCCAGGAATCATCGAGGGCGCGTCGCGCGGCGTGGGGCTTGGCCTCGCGTTCCTGAAGCATCTCGAAAGGGCGCGCGTATTGGTGTACGTGATCGACATGGCGGGCACGGACAACCGCAAGCCGTGGGACGACTACAAGACGCTGTCGAAGGAGATCGCAGAGTACAGCGTGGACATGCCTGAGCGTCCCTGGCTCGTCGTGGCCAACAAGATGGACAAGGCGGCTGCGCGCAAGAACCTGGCCCGTTTCGTGAAGGAGACCGGCGTGAAGCCGGTGGCGCTTTCGTGCGAACCGTCGCTCAAGGACCTGCTTGAATATGCCGACCTGAAGGACTATGACGGTCCAATGGGCGTGGAAGCGTTCAAGGCCGAGCTGCGCAGGCTTGTGAACCCGAAGCCGCGCGCGCATCAGCATCTTGAGGCACCTCCGCCGCCAATCGCGGAGATGCCGGATACGACTGGCGCAGAGATACCCGCCGAGGCTCTGAAGTTTGCGACCTTCCTGAAACTCGACGACAAGAAGAAGAAGTCGCATCCCTCACGCGGCAACATCCACTAAGGGCGGCAAATGGCGAACGAAAGCAGAAAGACAGGCGGCATCGTCCGCATAAAGGCCTTTCTAGGGGCCCGTGTCAAGCAGCTGAAGGATCGTTATGACCGTACGCGCGAATATCTGGGCGACGGCTTGTGGGAGGAGGATCTCGAGAACTGCGGGGGTTTTCGCAGATGGCGAATCAACACGCTGCGCTTTCTGGGAGTGCTGTCGAAGGGTTTCGTGGAACACCGCATCGGTCTGCATGCCGCTGGGCTCACGTTCATTTCGCTTCTTTCCGTTGTGCCGATATTGATGTTGATGCTGCTTCTCACGAAGCCGTGCGGAATGTACGGATGGGCCCGCCAGCAGCTTGTGGTGCAGACGGACAACATGATAGAGCGCTTCTTCGAGCATAAGGCCTCAGAGGATTCGGTAGTGGAAAAGGGCGTGGCTGCAGTCGTCGCAACTGCAAAGCTCCCGGTGGCGCAGCAGGACGACGAGGCGGGGCGCAAGTTCGGCGCGCAGGCGCGCGAGCTGCGCGACCAGGTGCTGGGGCAGGTGGACGACAAGATAGAGCACTTCAACTTCGGCCTGATGGCGCTAATCGGCTTTGCTGTGCTGGCTTTCACAGTCACATCTACTTTCGGGCAGGTTGAGGCTACAATGAATGAGATATGGCTGGTGAAGAAGGGGAGAAGCCTTTGGAAGCGTCTTCTCCTCTACGGGCTAACTCTGATGGTGCTCCCATTCCTCACTGCGCTCGCGATGTCGCTGCCGCTTATGCGCATGGTCAAGAGCGTTCTTGACGCCACGCTGGGAGCCACCTCGTACACGAAATGGGCGGGTGACGCGCTTGTGGCGGTGCTGGATTCGTCGTTCACTTCATTTGTCGTGTCGCTTGTCTTCACCACACTCGCTTTCGCCTTCCTCTTCTGGGTGATGCCGAACCGCAAGGTGAAGTGGAGGCCGGCGTTCTGGGGCGGTCTGCTCACGGCGCTCATTTTGAAGCTTTGGATGGCGGTATGCGTGGTTCTGCAGGGAATTTTCATAAAGGGCGGTGCGGCGTATGGTTCCTTCGCGCTCATTCCCATCCTCATCATCTGGATTTCGTACAACTGGAAGATAATCCTAATTGGGAGCAACATGGCCTATGCGTTTCAGTGCGTTGATAGCAAGTGTAGCGATCTGCCTGACGAGTGAGGCGGCTCTGCGCTTTACGGAGCCCGTCTGGCGGGCCGACCTTGGGCTGCACATGCCGAATCTCGTCGGCGCCATTGCGGCTCCGATCGACATGCCGCGTGCCACGGCTTACCTGATGACTAGTACGGACGGGCGGCGCCTCGAGGATCGTTTCGACAAGTTCGGACTCTGGACTTGCGCCACGGTGCGCGGCCGCTGGCGCGACGCCGAAGGGCGCATGCTTTTCGTGGCGCGTCTCGCAACGCAGCCGCCAGACGACACGCCTGGCACCACGAGCACCCGCCGCGACTTCGCCAAACTTCAGGCATTGGTTCCCATAGACCCCAAGAACCGCGAGCAGCGCGACGAGGCCGTTGAGTTCATCTCGCCTGTGGATATTGGACGCGCCGCGTCCCCGCGGCGCTCGCAGCGCAAGAACATGACGGGAATCGTGTGCTATCCCGCGACGGACGAAAACTTTCTCGTGTATGCGTTTCGTCCGCGCAGCCCTGAACGCCTCGAGTCGCCGCCATGGTTCATGGTGGTGCTCGCAGCGCTGCCGGGCGAGGACATGGCGGCCGTGCGGGCACGCTTTGACGAAGACTTCCTTGACCGCATATCCGTGCCGTCGCTTGGCGCGCGCCGCGCTCTTGCGAAACCACTACCGCCGCCTGACTCCGACGCATCCGAAACCGATCTTCTGCGCGCCGATCTCCGCTCCAGCGTTGCGAACTACGACGACTGGAAATGCACTGAGGCGGAGGACGTGGTGGTGCTTGACGACCTCGATCCCGGCGTGCGCGCCTCGCTCGTCGCCTCGATAACCAACAACCTGCCCCGCCTGCGCCGCGCCTACGCCCGCATGGTGCCTTCGCCCCTTGCCGCCACGAACGTTCTCGCCGCCGTGCGGGTTTTCCGCAGCAAGGAGGAGTACCTTGCCTATGTGGGCACGAATCAGAAGTGGACTTCCGCTCTGTGGAGTCCGGAAAGGCGCGAGCTGGTGCTGTACCATCCGGAAGCTGGCAACGAGCAGCTTCTGCGCACTGTCTGGCACGAGGGATTCCACCAGTATCTCGCCTACGCGGGATCGATGTTCGAAAGTTCTCCGTGGTTCAACGAGGGCATCGCCGAGCTGTTCGAGAATTCCCACTTCGACCACAAGGGCAACATCGTCTTCGAGCGCGAGGCCAAGAACGCCGCCTACGTGCACGAATATGCTGCGTCGCTTGCAGAGATGCTGCCGGAGATATTCGAAATGGACTATCAGGAGTTCTATGCCGGCTCGCAGGAGGAAATCCTCGTGCGCTATCGCATCGCGTGGTCGATTGCATACTTTCTCGAGGTCGGAGCGCCCAAACTGCGCTTCCGTCCGTACGAGACGCTGCGCGCCGACTACCTGAAGGCGCTCGTCGAGACGCGTTCGATGCACGAGGCCACGGCGAAGGCGTTCGGAAACGAAAAAAGCCGCGATGAATTCATCGCGGCCTGGCTCGCCTTCTGGCGCAACAACTGACGGGAATCACTCCACTACCAGCACGCTGTTGAAGGTGCCCATCGAGTTGGGAATCTTCTCCGCGTTCTGGACATCCTCCGTCCAGTCGCCCTTGCCGCCGGTGACAAGGAAGAACTTGTACTCGTAGCGGCCAGGCTTGAGGCGCATGGTGATGGAATAGACGCCGTCACCCTTTTTGTCGGTCATCTTCGTGCTCTTGTCCCACAGCTGCCAGTTGTTGAACGTGCCGACTGCGTACACCTCGCGTCCAGGTTCGAAGCGGCAGGTAAGAGAGACGCTCTTCTCGGCGTCCTTCTTCTCCTCCGCCTTGGTCACGGGGGCCTTTTCTGCGGCGGCCTTGGTGGCGCACTTCCGCGTGGTGCGGGGCTTGCGCGCAACGGTTGGCTTCGTGGCAGTTTTGCTGCTCTTTATCTTCATTTTTGTCCTTCTTTTCTTGCCTTGGAGAGGGCTCCTTTAGGCTATCTCCGAAAGTTGGGCGCATATTGTATATTTTTGATGCGTGGTTGTCAATGGGGTATATTGTATTTTTTTGTGATTTGGAATGGCGATCAAACGGCTTTGATCAGCGACTTGAAGCGGGCTAGGGATTCCCGCTGAACGCTTTCGAAGAGCGAGACGCCGTGTGCGTCCATGGCGACGACGCACTGGAAGTCCTCGACCTCAAGCTCCCAGCATGCCTCTGCGGCGCCGAACTCCTTCAGGAAGTATACGTTCTCCACGCTCTTCACTGCGCGGGCCGTAACCGCGGCTGCGCCGCCGACAGCCTGCAGATAGACGGCGCCGAAACGTTCGCATGCGGCGAGCACAGTGGCGTCCATGCCGCCTTTGCCGATTATTAGACGCACGCCTGTCTTCTCGATGAAAGCGGCCTCGTAGGGATTCTCGCGCATGCTGGTGGTGGGTCCGCCAGCCGCGATGCGCCATGGTGCGGCGCCGGGATGGACGGGTATGGCCGGCACCACGACTGGACCGCAGTGGTAGAGCGCGCCGCCGCGCATGTCGACGGGGATTGCGCCGCCGTCCGCAAAATGCTTGTGCAGTCGGTCGCGTCCGGTCCACACCCTGCCGTTCACGCTCACCACGTCGCCCGCCTTGAGCTCCCGCACCACGTCTTCAGAAAATGGATAAGTCAGATTAATCATGTTCAACTTCTCAACCTTCAAACTCTCCCACTCACACAACAAGCACGCCTCTTCGCGCGGCCCAGCACATGTATGCGACCGTCACGAAGTAGCTTGCGGGCAGGCGCGGACGTGTGCCGATCTTTACGCCGAGAAGGGTGGTCTTTCCGCCGAGGCCCATCGGACCAATCCCGAGCGAGTTTGCCTCCTTGAGAATGCGGTGCTCGAGCTTGGCGAGCGCGGGCACGGGATTTGCGTCGCCAATGTCGCGCAAAAGCTGCATCTTCGCCTCCTCGAATCCGCTCGCGCGATCGCCGCCCACGCAAACGCCCAGAAGCCCCGGCGCGCAACCGAAGCCCTGTGCTCGCTGCACTGCGGCGAGCACGCACTTGCGCACGCCCTCCATGTCGCGCGCGGCGCCGAGCGACGCGTCGGGCAGCGAGAACTGCACGCTCATGTTTTCGCTGCCTCCGCCTTTCATTATCAGGCGGATCGTGCCGTGTCCCTCTTTTGCGCCGCTTTCAACGTAGTGGACGACCGGAGCGCCTGGGCAAACGTTCGAGTCGATCGACGCGCCGGTGATGGGGTCGATCGTGTTGCGGCGAAGCCAGCCCTGGGAACTGGCGTAGGCTACTGCCTCGTCAAATGCAGACTGCGGTGCCTTACGGCGCAGCGAGGCGTCCACGAAGAACGTGAGCGTGCCTGTATCCTGGCAGAGCGGCGTGCCGGCTGCGCGTGCGAGAGCGACGTTCTTGAGGATCGTCTCGAGCACCATGCATGCGCTTGATCCTCTGGCCTCGCGGCGCAGCGCGCTGCGGATGGCGCGTTCGGCGTCGGAAGGAAGAGAGCTTGAAGTGCTGTGCACCAGCTCGGCGATTTCTCGTGCGATCTTCTTCATGTGAAGGAGGGGGCGTCAGGCGCCGAGTTCAGCGGAGCGGAGAGCGGCGGCCTTTAGGGTGGCGGCGACAATGGACTTGAAGTCCGATGCGCGCATCACGTCCATGCCGGCTGCGGTTGTGCCGCCTGGAGTGGCGACGCCGGCGATGAACTCCTCGAGGTCGGCGCCGCTCTGGCGGAGGTACGCGGCGGTGCCGAGCATCGTCTGCTCGGCGAGAAGGCGCGCGGCGTCGGGAGGGAGGCCGAGGGCGCGTCCGCCTTCCGCCATCGCCTGCTCCATGAAGGCGAAGAAGGCGGGTCCGCTGCCGGAAAGCGCGGTGACGGCGTCGAAGTGGCGCTCCTCAAGTACGGCGGTGCGTCCGGCCGCGTTGAGGATCTTGGCGACTTTGCGCACGTCGGCCGGCGTGGCGTTCTTCGCGGGGCAGATGGCGCACATTCCCTCGCGGGCGCGAAGGGCGAGGTTGGGCATCACGCGGACGAGGCGCACGTCGCGTCCGAGCGCCTTGCGGAGGGTGGAGAGCGACTTGCCGGCCGCGATGGAGACAACCAGGTGTCTCTTGGTGAGAATGGGCTTCACGTCGGCGGCGAGGGCCGCGACGTCCTGCGGGCGCACGGCAAGGAAGATGACGCGCGCGGCGCGCGCCACGTCCGCCGCGTTCGGCGTGGTGCGCACGCCGTACTTCTTTTCAAGTTCCGCGGCGCGTTCGGGAATGCGTTCCGCCATGAGAACCTGCGAAGGATCGAAACCGGGAACCACCGCGGCAGCGGCGAGGATGCCCTCGGCCATCTTGCCCGCGCCGAAGAAGCCGAGCGATGTTTTCGTTTTTGTTTTCATGTCGATATTATATCACAGTTGGGCATACATGGAACGCCGGAAATATGGTAAAATATGAGCCATGGAAAAATGGTATGTTAGAAACACAGAAGGCAAGGTGTTCGGTCCGATCGACCTGGACACGCTGAAGATGTGGGTGAAGGACGGCCGAGTGGAGCCTCTCGCGGGCATCTCGAACGACCTGCGCAGCTGGGTGCTCGCGCCGATGAAGCCAGAGCTGGAGATGAACTGGGTTGTCGAGAACAACCCCGGGCAGTTCTACGGGCCAACGCACCGCACGGTGCTGGACGATCTGGTGAAGAGCGGTTCGCTCTCGCGCGAGGCGCGGTTCTACCAGGACGACCGCGGCGCCGGGCTGGAGCGTCTGCGCGCCCTCACCTCGCTTCTTTCCGACAAGGAGGCCGAGATATCGCGCCGCGACAAGGCAATCTCAGAGGCCCAGAGGCTTTCCGCAAAGAAGGATCAACAGCTGGCCGCCGCGCAGAAGACGATCGCGCAGCGCGACGAGCGCCTGGCGGAGTCCACCGCGCAGCTCGCCCAGCGCGACTCGCAGCTCGACACGCTCATGAAGACCGTGCAGACGCGTGACGGCGAGATCAAGCTGCGCGACGCGACGATCGCCCAGCTGAAAGCCGAACTTGACAAGGCTGTTCGCCTTGCGAAGGCGAAGGAGGCCGAGGTGGCGGACCTAAAGGAGCAGTTCGTACGCGCCCAGGAGGTGCATGCGCGCGAGTGGAAGACCGAGGTCGTGCAGCCGGAAGTGGTGCTCTCCGAGATGCCGCCGCCCGTCGCGCGCCAGGCGTTCAGCTTCGGCGGAAGAGGGGCGGTGCCGACGGCGAGCCTCGCGGCGCTAGAGCGCCAGGCGCAGCAGGAGCTGGCGAGCATGGGCGCCGCGGATGTGCGCAAGTTCTTCGAGAAGAGAAAGTAGTCCGCTTCGGAAGGAGTGAGTTTGATGGGCAATCAATGGTGGCTTCGCACGCAGGACGAGGTGTTCGGCCCTGTTTCGAGCGACAATCTTCTTGACTGGGCGCGCATGGGGCGCATCCAGCCGGGGCAGGAGGTCTCGGACGACGGCGAGAGCTGGCGCCCCGCCACTGAAGTGGACTTCCTTGACATGCGCTGGTCGATCGACATCGGCGATGGCACGCCGCGCGGGCCGTTCAACAAGCAGGCGGCGCAGGCGCTGCTGGAGAGCGGACGCCTTCCGCGCGGCAGCAAGCTCGTCGAGGTCGTTCCCGCCGAAGATAAACCGTCCGAAGCTGAAAATGCCGATTCCGCAGACGGCGGAGCTGCCGCCGAATCGGCCAAGCCTTCGCCGGCATCATCTGCAGAGGTCGAGGAGCTTCGCCGCCAGCTGACGACTCTGCAGGCCGGCCTGCGTGCCGCCGAGGTGCGCGCCGACGACGCGGAACGCCGCGCCGAACGCGCGCGCACCGAGGCGAAGACAGCGCTCAAGGCCGCAGACGTGGCCGAGGCGCGCCTAGCGGCCGTGCAGACAGAGAACGCCCAGCGCGACGCAGCGCGAGAGAATGCCCACTCCGAACGCGAGAAGTCCATGGAGGCCGCGCTTGTGGCGAAGGACGCCGAGCGCGACGAGGCCATCAAGGCGAAGACGGCCGAGATGGCAAAGGCCCTCGCAGAGGCAGAGACCGCGCGCAACGCCGCCCTGGCGGCGAAGGACGAGGAGTACGCCGCCGCCCTGGCGGCAAAGGACGAAGCCCACGCCGCCGCCGTGAAGGCGCTGGAGGAGGAGCGTGAAGCCGCCATCGCCGCCAAGGAGGATGAATGTGCCACCGCACGCGCCGAACGCGACCGCATGATCGCCGAACGCGACGCCGTGATCACGGAGAAGGACGCTGCGCTGTCCGCCGCGACCGCAGCCCGCGAAGAGGCGCGCAGGATCGTTGCCGAGGCGCAGGCGAAGGTCGACGCCCTCACTGCGGAACTTGCGCGCGTCAATGCCGCCAAGACGGCGAACGACGCCGCGAACGAGGAGCGCATCAAGTCGCTCACCGATGATCTCAAGCGCTTGCCGCCCACAGCTCAGCTCGCCGCCGACGCGCAGGCCGCGGTGTACGCGATCATGAAGGAGGAGGCCGACGAGCTCTCCGCCGCGATTGAGGCCGAGAACCGCGAGGCGGAGGCTCTGCGCGAATACCGCAGAAATCGCGCCGAGAGGCTGCTTGCGCGCAGGCAGGAGATTCTACGGAGAATCGGGACGGATGCGGAGGACATGTCGCGCAGGGCGCTGAAGGAGTTCCCCGAGGATCCGCGCACCGTGCACATGCGCCAGGAGCTGGAGGCGCTGAGGCTGCTTCAGGAGAAGTCCGTACTTGAGGCGGACCGCAAGATTCGCGATCTCGCCGCGAAGCTGCGCGACAGCGATGGCGAGGTCAAGCGTCTTCGCCAGCAGAGCGTAGACGTGACGGTGATCTATCGTCAGCTTCAGGAGGCGCGCGAGAAGCTAATGCGCCGCGAGAAGGAGCTTCTGGAGGAGCGCCAGAGGGCCGAAGCCGAACGTCAGAGGTTTGCCGCCGACGAACAGACCCTCCTGGCGCGTCTTTCTTCCCTAGAGATGGGAATGCCTGGCGCGACCCATCAGTCGCGCGAGGCGCGCACAGTGCACCTTGCGCCTTGGATGGGGCTCAAGAAGTGAGGTCTCTGTCGCTAGTCGTGCCCGTGTACAACGCGCCAGATCTGGCGCGCGGCGTGATCGCGCGTCTTCCCGAACTGCGGAAGGCCGCGGGGGAAAGCGGGTTTGAGCTTGTGGAGACGATCTTCGTTGACGACGGCTCCACGCCGCCGCTCGACCTCGCGAGCGAACCTGGCATTGAGATTCTGCACAACGAGACAAACCGCGGCAAGGGATATTCCGTGCGGCGCGGCGCGCTCGCCGCGAAGGGCGCATGGGTGCTGATGAGCGACGTTGACCTTTCGGCGCCGCTTGGCGAATTCTCGAAGCTAGCCACGCGCGCCGACGCATGGATGACGTGCGGCAGCAGGGCAGGACGCGCCGGCATGCCGCTCAGGCGGCGCTTTCTCTCCCGCGTCTTCCACCTCGCGGTGCGTCTTGCTGGCGTTTCCGGCGTGAGGGACACGCAGTGCGGCTTCAAGCTTTTCCGCATGGACGTGATGCGCCCCGTCTTCGAGGCGCAGCGCATCGAGCGCTTCGCCTTCGACGTTGAGCTGCTGCGCCTTGTGCGTCGTCGCGGAGGCACGGTGGCGGAAGTGCCCGTCGAGTGGAAGGGCGGCAGCCGCAGCTCGCTCAGCATCCTCGCCGACGCCCCGCGCATGCTATGGGATCTAATTAGACTTTCTTTTGCGATGGGATGAATTTCAAATTTCGCCATGATCGACTTCCACTGCCACAGCACTTGTTCGGACGGAACGCTGACGCCCGAGGAACTCGCCGAAAGGGGACGCTCATTCACAGCCTTTGCCATCACCGACCACGACACCCTCGACGGCGCGGAGAGGTTTCTCGCCGCGTCCAAAGGCGACGGCATGATGCGCCTTGCCGGCCTTGAACTAGCACTTGCATCGGAAGATGGCTACGGAAAGTTCCATCTGCTCGGGCTTGGCGTCGACCCCGCATCACCGCAGCTGAACGCCATGTTGGACGAGATACGCATGGGACGCGACGAGCGCAACAGAAAGATGGTGGCTCGTCTCGCCGAGCTCGGCTATCCCATTGAGATGGACGAGCTGCTCAAGTATGCCAACGGGAGAATCATTGCGCGGCCGCACTTTGCGCGCGTGCTGATGGACCACGGCTGGGTCAAGAGCGTCAGCGAGGCGTTCAATGGACTTCTTGACGACGGAGCGCCCGCGTATGTGCCGCGATGGAGTCCGTCGCAGAGTGCTGCCATCGAGGCCGTGCACGCTGCGGGCGGCGTGGCCGTGATGGCGCACCCGCGCTACTGGACGCAAGATTCCGTAGCGCTGCGCGCAGGGCTGCGGCGCCTTAAGGAGATCGGCCTCGATGGCATCGAGGCGATCTACCAGGCGAATGAACCCGGCGAGACGATTGAGCATCTGCGCGCCGCGCGCGAACTAGACCTTATCGTCACGGCCGGCAGCGACTTCCACGGCGCAAACAAGCCGGATATCCATCTCGGAATGGAGGTGGCGGGCGAAGCAGAGATTCTAGATGTACTTCTTGAGAAACTGTCATGAAGGAGAAACTATCATGAAGGTATTGTTTCCCATTCGCAGAATCGTGGCGCAAACGATGGCCGCTGCGGCGGCGTTTATCGCGTTATGTTCCGCAGCCGCCGCGAACTACGACTTCGACAAGGCCTGGAAGGAGGTCAATACATTCAATAGCTACAATTTTCCTCGAAGCATCACCAACAAGCTCGACGAGATATTGCGCGAGGCCCTCGCCGCAAAACGCTGGCCGCACTATGCCCATGCGTTCATAGCCCGTGCAGAGGCCATGAAGGAATGGGTTCAAAAGGATGGTCGAGTTGACTGGATCGCGGAATTGACCGCATCCGTGAATGCGCAGCCGGAACCTGTTCAGGCTGTGCTACAGCTGTTTCTCGCCCAGATGTATCGTGATGTTTCATCTGAAATGGAGGATGACGAAAGCGCCATCGCCGACTTTGAAGCCGCGGCCGTCTCGGGCAAGATTCCGCATTTGTCGCCCGCACGCATCGACGAGACCCTTGACGGACTGTTCGCAAAGGTCTTGGCGCGAGAGGCGGAACTCAAGGTCCAGAAGGTCGACGACTGGAGACCGCTTCTGCTTAAGGACAAAGTTTCCGATTCATACTGCCCCACGCTCTTTGACTTCGCCGTGCGCGATATGATGGAATACTATGAGCATGGTGAGGTTTGGGACGCAAAGTTGAAGAAGGCGCTGGCCCTATACGACAGACAGATGTCGTTCCATCGCGGGAGCGGGAATGTGGATGCGCTTGCGATGGCCGAACTGAAGCGCGCGGAGTACATATACGAAAACAGCGGAAAGCCGTCTGATGAAAGAGTGGCCGAGTTTACGTCGTTTTTGGACGGATTCATCGCCCGCTACGAAGGCAGGACCTCCGTTGTGGCCGTTGCCGCGGGCAAGAAGGCGTATTTGATCGAGTACAAGAAAAATGATGGCGCGGCCGCGCATGCTCTGGCCTTGGAGTACGCGAAGAAATGGCCTGGAACGTTGGGCGGGAAGATCTGCGCCAAGGAAGTTGCCAGCTTGGAGGAGAAATCGCTTGACATATCAGTGGAGCGCAATTGGTGCGTGCCAAGCCAGAAAATTGCGGTAGAAGTCAAAAACGTCCGAGACATCTACTTCCGCCTTGTGCCTGTGACTTTTGAGGAGTTGATCGAAGATGCGTACAGGAGAGGGGACGAAAGCTACAAGTCAAGTCGCAATGCGCTCAAAGACAAGTATTCAAGGCGAAGCGCGGTGAAGACGTGGAAGGAGACTCTGCCGCTGAAGCCCGACTACTCCGAGCAGAAGTTCAGGCTTGGCCTGCCCACCGACATCGCGCCGGGGCATTATGCGCTATATGCCGCGACCGACGACAAGTTCGTGGCCGGCAAGCACCAGCCCCTCTGCGCTAAGTTCGTCACGGTGACGTCGCTCGCGCTTGTGCTTCAGACTGGAGATGGAGAATTCGGCGGAGTGGTGTACAACGCGGATACCGGCTACCCCGTAGAGGGGGCGACGGTTGAGCTTTGGGGATATGGCGACGATCCCGAAAGGAGGATGAAGGTACGCGAGAAGTATGTGACCGACCGCGAAGGACGCTTCAGCGCAGAAGTCCCGAAGGGCGAACGCGGCGCGCTGAACCGCCATGTGCGTGTGGTGAAAAATGGCGAAGAGGTTATATCGCTCAGGGGTTTTGGCTCCGGAACGCGCAGCGAGGAGAAGCAAGACCAGGACCACATCGATCTGTTCACGGATAGAAGTCTATACCGTCCCGGACAGAAAATACAGGTCAAGGGCATCGCCTACCATGCGGATCCCGACGCGCGGGAATTCAGAACGCTCCGGAACGCGTCCGTAGTGGTGATGCTCACCACCATTGGCGGCAAGGAGATCACGATGAAGACATTGAAGACGAACAAGTGGGGTTCGTTCTCGCATGCGTTCACTGCCCCGCAAAGCGGGATGTATTGCGTCAAGGCACGTCTTGCCAGCGGCAACGAGAGTCTTGGTGAGGCGGACGTTGAAGTCGAGGAGTACAAGCGGCCAAAGTTCTCAGTTGAGCTGGAGAAGCCCCGTGGCACGTTGGCGCTCGGCGTTCCTGTGAATATCAAGGGGCGTGCAACGACGTATTCAGGCCTCCCGGTGACGAAGGCGAAGGTGAAGTGGAGCGTGGAGCGTTCGACAAAATACTCGGCATGGTGGTGCAGGCTAAACGGACGCTCGACGAGCGAGTATGACCTGGATTATGTCGCCAATGGCAAGGCCTTGACGGACGAGAACGGCGTATTCACGATCACGTTCACCCCCGCAGCCTCGCGTGAAGCTGATCGATCAGGCGACCCGTCTTTTGAATTCGAGATCAAAGTGGAGGTCACCGACGATACAGGCGAGGAGCATTCTGCTTCGGAATCGTTCGAGATCGGCTCGGTGGCATGCCGCGCGTTGGTGAGAGCGGGATGCGGATATGACACGGTGTCAGATACTGTGCCGGTGGAAATAGAGCTCGAATCTCCTTCCGGCGAAAAGATTCCGGTGAGGGGAACGCTGAAGGTGTTTCGCCTCAAGGCGCCGCCGAGACCGGTAAGAATGCAGAGATTGTATCGTGACGACAAGCGCTTCAAACCATGGGACTGGACCACTTGGGAATCCGGCGAAGAGGCGCTTTCGCTTGACATTGCATCCAGCAAGGCGGATAGGTGGACAGGTTCGCTGAAGCTTGGCGCAGGTGCGTATCGCATTGCCTTTGAAACGACCGATCCTGGCGGCAAGCCGGTAAAGGACGTTGATACGGTTCTCGTGTTCGATCCTGCCGCAAAGGGGCTTGGTATCGCCGTTCCCGAATACTTTGCCGTTGAATCCGACGAAGTCAAGGTGGGCGAGACGCTGCGCGCCTACTGGGGCACCGGGTATGGAAATGGATACTGTCGCGTGAAGGTGACGAGCAACGGCAAGCCGCTTCTCGACAGGGCGGTGAGCGGTGAGAGTCCAAAATGGCTATACGAGCTGCCGATTCGCGACGAACACAGAGGACTGATTCGGATAGAGACTTTGTTCGTGAAGGAGAACAGCATCTACTGCAATTGCAAGACCGTATATGTGCCCTGGGAGAGCAAATGCCTCAAGATTACGGCGGAGCACATGACGAGCAGACTGACTTCGGGGAAAAACGAGACCTGGAAGTTCAAGGTTTCGGGTTTTGCCGAAGTGCTGGCCTTCATGTACGACATTTCTCTTGATTCGATTGAAGAAGGTTTTTATTTCCCGTCGCTTGAATTCTCACGTTACTTCACGCCGCAGATCGCTCCGTACAGGGAACCGGCGCTGCAGAATGACGTTGGCATTACTTATAGTCTTGATTCTGATTTCCGCGATTGGAGTACAGTTGGAATCAGCTGGCCGACGTGGAATTTCTGCAAGTTTATGGTAAAGCCGTTTCTGGACCGGTGCAACGAGGCTGGAGATTTTGGTTCCGATGGAGGCAACACTTTAAAGGGCGTGTCTCACGATGTTCGTTTCAATGAGGCTTCGGCGGCAGCCGATTCGCGAGTGCCCCGTTTGGACAATGCCGACTGTGATGTTTTTGAGGTCTCCGAGGCCAATGAACCTACGAAGGACCAGACGCGCCGCAACCTCGACGAGACGGCGTTCTTCTTCCCGCACCTCGAAACCGACGCGGATGGAAACGTGTCGTTCACTTTCACGGCGCCAGACGCTCTCGCAGGGTGGAAGTTCTTCCTCTTGGCGCACGACAATTCGCTCAACGGCGGCGTATTCTGCAGAAGGGGTATCGTCACCACGAAGCCGCTCATGTGCGAGCCAAACGCGCCGCGCTTCGTGCGCGAGGGCGACGACTTCCTCTTCCCGGTCAAGGTGACGAACAGAGAGAATAAGCCGCAGAGTGGGGTCTTGGAGTTTAAAGTTCAAACTTCGAACTTTAAACTTCAAACTCTGAACTTCTCTCTCGCGCCTCGCGAGGCGAAGACGTTCGAGTTCCGGTTGAGGATTCCTGAGGGATGCGGTGACCTGAAGTACATCGCGAAGGCGAAGAGCGAGCTGTTTGCGGACGGAGAGGAGGGCAGGCTGCCCGTCCTCTCCCGTCGCGTGATGGTGAGCGAGGCTGTGCAGCTCAGCGCGCGCGGGAACGAGACAAAGAAGTTCCGCTTGGAGAATCTTGTAGACAGCAAGGGGTCGGACACGATTCGCTACAAGGAGCTGACGGTGAGGGCGGTGTCGCATCCGGAATGGTATGCGGTACTGTCGCTACCCTATCTGATGGAGTTCCCGCACGAATGCTGCGAGCAGACGTTCAGCCGCTACTTCGCCAACGTGGTCGCAGAGCGCGTGGTGAACTCGGGCGCGCGCGTGCAGGAGGCGTTCGACGCTGCGGGTGTGAAGGGCGGTGAATTGTTCGACAGGGAACGTCTCGGAAGCGAGCAGTCGCGCTGTCGCATCATGCTCTACAAGGCGAGGAACGACGACGAACTCTGGCCTTGGTTCCCGGGAGGACCGTCCTCGAAGGAGATCACGCTCTACATCCTCACCGGGTTCGCGAGGCTGGGGTGTCCATCGGAAGCGCCCGAGGCGATTGCGGCGCTTGACGAAGCAGTATCTTCGTACGTCAAACGCCGGATCAAGGACGAGGGCGCGTCGTTCCGCGTGGGCGATCTCGAAACGCGCTGGCTCTATCTGCATTCCTTCGCAGGGATCCCACAGGCCGAGGACGAGAAACTTGCGCCGCTCATAGTGGAGCATCTGCGCAAGGAGTGGACGGGCCTCTGCCTTGAGGTGCAGGCGCTTGCGGCGGTGGCGCTGAAGAGGATGGGCGAAGAGGCGCTCGCGAGGAAGATAATGGCGTCCGTCAAGGAGCGAGCGATTGTTTCGGAGGAATCTGGAATGCACTGGAACGATCGTGGCGCTTTCTCCACGGGCGTGTTCTCCGCGGCGGCGTCCGCCCAGGCCGCCGCGATGGAGGCGTTCCGCGAGGTGACGGGCGACGAGGCGAGCGTGGAGGCGTGCAGGGTGTGGCTCTTGAAGGAGAGGCGCACGCAAGGGTGGGGAACGACTGCGGCGACGGCGGATGCCGTGTACGCGCTGCTGTTGGGCGGCGGTCACGCGGGACGCGTGACCCTACCGGGCGGCGGTGCAGTTGCGGAGGTGGCGATGGGGAGCGAAAGGGTGAAGGCGGAGAGATCCGCCGCGGAAACGGGGATGTACAGTGTGCGCTATGCGGCGGACGCCATCAGGCCAGAGATGGGAGAGATTGAGTTCAAGGGCGCAGGCGGGGAAGGCGTTTCCTGGGGCGGCGTGGTGTGGACGTACTATGAGGATGCGCTCAAGGTGCGCGCGCACGAGCCGAAGGAGCTTCGCGTCGAGAGGCGTTACTTCAAGAGGGGGCGCGGGAAGGACGGGCCGAAGCTCGTGGAGGTCGAGGGCGCGCTAGAGCCGGGCGACGAGATCGTGGCGAGGCTTGTGATATCAAGCGACCGCGCGTACGAGTGCGTGCACGTCTCGGACGAGCGTCCTGCCTGCGCGGAGCCGGTGGACGTGATTTCGCAGCACCATTGGAGAGGCGGCGCGGGCTACTACCAGACGACGCGCGACACTGCCACGCACTACTACATCGAAAGGCTAAAGAAGGGCAGAACTGTGATCGAGACATCGTATCGCGTTCAGCAGAGCGGCACGTTCTCTTCGGGGCTCGCCACGATAGAGTGCATGTACGCTCCCGAGTTCACCGCGCATTCAGCCGCATGCGAACGCACCCGCGTCAAGCGGGCCCTCCAGCCACTAGGCACTAAGCACTAGGCACTAAGCACTAAGCCGCTCTAATTTAGGGTGCGCATAACGGTGAATTTTTTGATATAATACTCTTTCATGAAAGACAACATAGTCTCGCTATTGGGAATTCTCGTGGTGCTCGCGGGAGGTCTTGGCGTTTTTCTGCTTGGGATGAAGCATCTTTCAGAGGGACTTCAGGCGGTGGAAGGCGACAAGCTGCGCAAGTTCATGGGGCGGGCTACGGCGAACAGGCTGGCGGGAGTCGGCACTGGAATCGTCTCTACGTTGATTGTCCAGTCCTCGTCGATCATAACGGCCATGCTTGTGGGTTTCGTGTCGGCCGGCATGATGACGCTCGCCCAGGCGATCAACGTGATAATAGGCGCAAACATCGGCACCACGGGCACGGTCTGGCTCGTGGCGCTGGTTCCTTCGCCCGAACTGCTAGGCCTCATAGGTCTTGCGTCGGGCGGGCTGCTGTATTTCTTTGTGCGCGGCGAGAAGATTCACAACATAGGCCTTGCTGTGCTGGGCCTTGGGCTTGTGATGCTCGGCCTCTACTTCATGACGAAGGGACTGATGCCCATCAAGGAGAACGAGGCGATGAAGGCCGCATTCCAGAAGCTCGCCGTGAAGAGCGTGTGGGACGTCGCGATCGTCGCGCTTGGGGCTATGGTCATTTCGGCGGCGATCAACTCCGCGGCGACGGTGGCTATCGCGATGATTCTCGCTTCGCAGGGACTAATCACCTACGAGACGGCCATTGCCACGCTCTTCGGCTCGAACATCGGAACTACCGTCACTGCCTGGATGACGGCGGCGGGCGCCACTGCCGACGCGAAGCGCACGGCGCTTGCCAACACGCTCTCGAACGTGGTGGGATCGATCGTGTTCATCCCGTTCGTGCTTCCCGTGCTCGTTCCCGTGGGCAAGGCCATCTTTCCGCACTGGAACGCAATCACCGAGACCGCGAAGGGTCCCATGCTTCTCGGCATAATGGCCCCAATCGCCGTGGTCGACACGATATTCTCTGTGCTGCGCGGCATGCTCTTGTTCCCGTTCGTCAAGCAGTTCGTGCGCCTCATCGAACGCATGATTCCGCAGCCCGAGAACGAGAAGCCGCACCTCTCCTCGCTGAAGGAGGGCGCACGCCTCTCGCCGGTGATTGCCTGCGACCAGGCGCTGCAGGAGATCGTTTTCATGCGAGAGAGCAACCTCGATCTGCTGCAGTGCGCGCGCAAGGTGATAGCGGGAGAGTCGGACGAAAAGACGGAGGCGCACATCGTGCACCGCGAGAGCATCCTCGACAACGTGCAGTGCGAGGTGACGGAGTTTCTTGGCGGGATAATGTCCAAGCGCCTCGCACAGGACGTGGCGGAGCGCGCGCAGCGCCTGCTGCGCCTCACGGACGAGCTGGAGAGCGTCTCCGACGAGGCGGCGGCGATCCTGAAGGCGGTGAAGCGCCTGCGCAAGCAGAACCAGCAGATATCGGACGTGTCGAAGGCCGTGCTTCTCTCCGCGCACGACAGAGTGTATGAGTTCGCCGCGAAGGTGACGCCATGGATCCGCTCGCCGCGTCCGCAGATCGTGATTGAGGAGGTTCAGAAGGAGTCGGCGAGCATCCACGAGTTTATGCGCGAATGCCGTCGCACGCAGCTCGGGCGCGTTGGCCCGGACGACCCAGGCTCGTCGCTCCGCGTGCTCGTGGAGCTTGACGTCATCAACGCCTGCGAACGCGTGCGCGCCTACTACCTCAACATCGCAGAGACTTTGGCCGGAGGAAAGGGCAAATGATTAGACGGCTGTTGTTGACAGTTATTGGTGCCGCTTGCGCGGCGGCCATGGCCGCCCCTGTGGCGGTGGACTGGAAGGCCCAGGAGACAATGCCCGCGAAGGTGGCGCGGCCGTTCGCCGGTTTTCTGCCGGATGGGCGGTTTGTGGTTGCCGGCGGCAGCGATTTCGTTGATGGGAAGAAGGTTTACCGCTCTGGCATCTATGCCCGAGAGTTGGACGGCAAGTGGTCGAAGGTCGGCGAACTGCCGCATCCCATCGCCGAAGGCGTCTGTTGCGAGACGCCCAAGGGGATTTTTTGTGCGGGCGGAACTGACGGCGAGACGGTGTTCACCAACACATTTGAGATTATCGTCAATAAGCTCGCCGAGGATGGCCTTGGTGTCGTCAGTAGACTGCGGTTGCCAAAACCAGTCAAGATGGGGGCGGCTGCATATAACGACGGTCTGTATTTCGTAATTGCGTCGAAGGACGTTTATGGTATAGACCTCAAGAGGGGTGCAAGCAGGTTTGTGAAAATAGGCGAAATACCAGGACCGGCCCGCGAGCAGATTGTGGCGGCCGTCCAGAATGGCGATCAGAAGGAGAAGATGTTAATTGTCGCAGGTGGCTTCGACAAGGAGACGAAGAAGCCGCTTAGGGATGTCTATGGAATTGTTCTTTCAAGCGTACGCATGCCGTGGAGCGAGAGCAAGGAAGGCAACCCCAAACTCAGATTTGACGATGTATACGACGATCCCGACTTTATTTCCCATCCCGCCCAGATGAAATGGAAGAAGCTCGCCGACCTACCAGAGGGCGTGACCACCATCGGTGCGGCGTTTCTGCCGAGCGGACACCAGCACATACTGCTCATCGGCGGCTTTGGCGAGAAGGGGTGGATTGACCGCGCGATCAACGGCTCTGCGGAGACAGATCCCGTGAAGCTCGGTTGGCAGAGGAAGATATACGCATACAACTGCGTGACGGACGCCTGGTGCGAATATGGCGAGATTGCGCCCGGGGACAGTCCCCGCTGCGGCGCTGCGGCGGGCATCAAACCCGGCAAGACGCCGGAGCAATATAGCATCATTATCGCCGGCGGCGAAGTTGCGCCGATGAAGCGCACCGACGCCGTTTCCGTCGCGAGTTTCAAGAAGACCGGCAAGTTCGGCGCGACGGCGTGGGCTGTCGTCGGCGTGTATGCGCTCTTGATGGTTGGCATGGCGGTGTACTTCATCCGCAAGAAGAAGGACGAAAACGACTACTTCCGCGGCGGCAACAAGATCCCTTGGTATGTCGCCGGAATGAGCATTTTCGCGACTATGCTTTCCTCGATCACCTTCATCGCGATTCCGACCCAGGCGTATCTTCAGGACTGGCGATATTTCGTGATGGCGTTCTTCATCATAGGCATGGCGCCAGTTGCGATATACTGCTATCTGCCGTTCTTCTGCAGGCTTGGAATCACCTCAGCATACGAATATCTAGAGAAGCGCTTCAACCTCGGCGTGCGGCTGTTCGGCTCGGCGGCGTTCGTGGTGTTCATGGTGTGCCGCGTCGCGGTGGTAACGCTTCTTCCGGCGATCGCGCTCAATGCGGTGACCGGAATCTCGATCGACGCATGCATCCTCATCTGCGGAGTGCTGACGATGGTGTACTGCTCGCTAGGCGGACTCGAGGCCGTGATCTGGAGCGACTTCGTGCAGGGGATTGTGCTGATGGGAGGGGCCGTATCGGTGCTTGTGCTGCTGATCATGAAGACGGGTCCGGAAGGCGCGCATCTCTCAACGTTCTGGAACGTCGCCACGTCGTGCGAGAAGACGCGCGTGTGGGATTTCCGGCTCCTTTTCTCGCAGCCTGTATTCTGGGTCGTAGCTGTGCAGGGGCTCATTTCCAACCTCTCCAGCTACACGAGCGACCAGTGCGTCATTCAGCGCTACATCGCGACGCCCGACGAAAACGCCACCAAGCGCTCGCTCTGGTTCAACGGCGCGATGAGCGTCTTCGCGCAGGTGGTGTTCTACGGAATCGGCACCGCGCTCTTCGCGTTCTACCGCACGAATCCCGCGGCGATGGACGTGACGATGCCCAAGGGCGACTCGGTGCTGCCGATATTCATGGCCACTGAGATGCCGTCATGGCTCGCGGGGCTTGTGATAGCGGCCGTCTTCGCGGCGACGATCTCCACGCTCTCGGCCAATCTCTCAAGCGCGTCCACTGCACTCGTGACTGATTTTGTGAAGCGCTTCAACCCCGGCATTTCCGGGAAGTCGCAGATCCGCTGCGGGCAGCTGTTCACGTACGTCGTGGGCGCGATCGGCATCATGGCCGCGCTCACGCTCGCGCGCATGGAGTCGAGCGCGCTCTTCGACAACTTCAACAAGTACATCGCGATGCTAACGGCAGGTCTCACGGGACTCTTCTTCATGGGCGTCTTCATGCCGCGCATCAAGGGAATGGCCGCGGTGCTTGGTCTTCTCGCGAACTACTTCGTCTGCTTCAGCTGCGAGATTCTGCGCTGCAACGTGTTCGGGCTCAAGTTCCATCCGTTCCTCTTGGGCGGAATCGGGCTTGCGGTGTGCGTGGCGGTTGCCTACGCCGCCTCGTTCATCCTGCACGAGAAGGGGCATGACCTCAAGGGCCTCACGCTGAAGACAGTTGGAGGGAGAAATTGAAATGAAGACGATTCAAGACTACAACGAATTCATGGCGGAAGTGCGGAAGGCGACCGGGATCGATACCCTTTCGCCCGACGAATCTGGTCTTGTGAGCGTAAGGGTTGACGACGCCTACAATGTCAACTTCCAGTTCGTCGAGGCGACCGGAAAGATTCTTTGCTTCGTGGAGGTGGCGGAACTGCAGCCGGACACGCCAGGCACTGTCTACCGTGACCTTCTTGTGGGCGGACTCTTCGGCAAGGACACGGCGGGCGGCTACTTCGCGCTGGAGCCCGAGACGGAGACGGTCGTCTACAACTACTTCTTCGATCTCGAAGCAGCTGCGAAGGACGTCGAGGACTTCATCTCCACGATTGAAAAGATCCTGCAGCTCTGCGACATTTGGGACGAGAGGATCAAGGAAAAACTTTCGGGCACGGTGGGCGCAGTGGACGAGTTCCGCATGGACGACCATCAGATGTCGTTTCTTCATATTCATCCGTAACCTTCCCCCTCATTGCGGTGTAGACAGGGTAAAGGAGACACATTATGCCGCTGAACATAGATTCCTTCCGTAACGTCGCGAACCAGAGTTTGTTCGGCTCACGCGACATCGCCGTGCAGGGCCAGGGCGAGACCGCCACCGCGCGCCTTGGAAACTACCTTTTCTCGCAGGGCGCGAAGACGAACGACGCGACGATGGCCGCGTTCAAGGTTGCGCTTGAAAAGGAGTACGGAGTGTTCGGGGCGCATGCGTTCGACTCCGTTCTAGGCTCGCGCGCGCAGATGCACAAGTCCCTCAGGGCGTCGGACGTCAAGGCGACGCTTTCCGCGCTGGAGACGGTGAAGAAAAACCGCTTCATCGGCGAGCTCTCACGCCAGCTCGACACG
>Ga0310695_10000683_pt1 | contig 85041 bp, 76 predicted proteins | sample RumenRJG_04DNA_FD_203882 | JGI IMG/M metagenome (GOLD analysis project Ga0310695, IMG submission 203882) | Bovine rumen microbial communities from Lethbridge, Alberta, Canada - RJG_04 (v2) (version 2) | ecosystem: Host-associated > Mammals > Digestive system > Stomach > Rumen | place: Canada...
TTCTAACTCATCGCTAATCTTTTTATCAATCTCATCTAATTCTTTATGGTACTGAGTTGATATCTTACTAGCATAGTCAATATCTACACATACACCTGTCTGCTGCATATCTACAACTGCATCAATACATGGCATCTCTACATCTAAAAATAAGCTCTTTATATCCTTATTTTCAGGAAGATCGAATTGTTCTTTCTGATACAAATATAATTCATAAGTCATGTATGAATCTGTTGCTGCGTATAATGCAAATAACTCTGGCTCAAATATTTGGTATGACATTCCTCTAAATAAATGTTCAATATTATACTTATCTTGTTCAGAGTTAATATGAATCTTAAATTGCTCTTTTAAAGAAGCATGTTCCAATTCATTAAGACATTTTGCTCCTAGCAATGTATCCCAGTCTGATCTAAGTCTAATATCACACGTTGACATTATAACTCCAATATCAAATGAAGAGTTATGCATTATAATCTTAGTATCAGATTCCATGATTCTTGTAAGCTGTTCTTTTATCTGAGCTTCTGTTATCTGATTCTCAATACGAGAACCTAAAATAACTTCACCATCCTCGACACTAAAATGTTTATGACTTACAGGAATGTAAGCATTCTTCATTCCAGGAGTATATAAACACAAACCAACTAATTCACACTCAATTGTATCTAATGTGTTGTTAGTTTCTGTATCAACTGCAATTACTTTATTCTCTAAAGCTTTATCAATATATTTTTTAAAACTATCGATATCTCTAATAGTTACTGTCTCTTGTTCATATCCACCTAAAATACTAAAAACGTCTTTTCTTATAAGATCCATCTTATCACTAACTGAGACCTTTTTAGATTTCAACTGTTTATCAACTGAAACTTCTTTGACTACCTTTTTAGTTTTAGTTTTATTTATAATCTTCTTAACATCATCTTCTTTGATGTTGAACTCTTCTCCCCAAAGTGATTCAGTCATTTATTATCCTCCGGTATAATAATACCACATCTAAAATAAAAAATAAACTAAAGAGGCGAACCTCTTTAGTTTAATACTTTACAGATGATCTTGGTGAAGTAGTACCGGCTCCATATGATGGCCGAGGAGCATCAACTCCTACTTTAGGCGGAGTATACATCTGAGACTGAGGTGTGAAAGTCGTCCTCGTTGGCGTTGTTGTAGCCTCTGTTACTCCAGTAGTAGGCGGTAATTCTAAACCCATTTCAACAGCCATAGCTTGCAGTTCCTGTTCATTCTTATCAAGAATAGCTGTTCCTAAAGGTGTATAGTTTTCGAATGCAGTAAAATCTTTTGGATATAACTGATCATTATAAATAGTTGGATTTCCAAACATAATTGAATATGTTGTCTGCATATCACCTCTAGCTCCAGATCTCTTTACTTTAAATACATTATCACATAATGGACCATATTCAGTAAATAAATTTGTAAGAATCTGCATGTAACTTGTAGGTCTTTCCCAAACTCTTGCATAAGGAACAATGTTTCCATTCTCATCTCTAGTGTACTCAATCAATCTAATGTAGAACTTCTGCTGAAGCTGTACACCAGCTGCACACATTGGACATGAATGAACACCAGCTCGTAAATCATTGATACAATTTACTTTTCTAAATTTACCATCAATTGTTACAGGGTGAACTGTATATACTTCAAACTCAGACGGATCAGAGTAAGCAAATCTTACGATTGCCTCATCACCATCATCACGTAAACTGAAGAACCCAACTCTAGGTCCCTGGCTATACTGCTGCTGAGTCTGTTCTCTCTCAGCCTGCATTTTAAGAAATTCATCGCGCGAAATAAAACCCATTGCTTAAAATACTCTCCTTTATAGAAACATTATATAATTCTTTTTGCATTATGTAAACTAATTTCGAACTCTTCTTTACTAAGATCATTAAGATCTTTTCCTCTATCCATAATAATCATATCAATGAATACTCCTGGTTTTGCTAATTTTATAAACTTACTTGCTCCTTTGTCTCCGGCATCATCGCCATCATAACAAAGTATCCAGTGTCTTACAGATGTATTATTAAGAACATTCATCTGTTCTTTAGTGGTACCTGCTCCAAGTAAAGCAATTGCAGGATAACCATATGACCATGAAGTTAAACAATTTATTTGAGACTCAGTGACTATCACCTCCCTAATATTATCTTTAACTATTTCGTAGAGTCCATACACATCACTCTTATCAGCATTCTTATCAATTAAAAATTTTTTTGATACTACACTTCTTCTCGTAAGAAACTTCAATCTTCCATATATATCCCTAACAGGAAAAACTATTGATTGAGTTTCAGGATCATACTTAAGATCAAACTTCTTAATCACATCATCACTTATTTTTCTCTGAGTCATATACGGGTGATATGATTCAAATTTATCTAAAACAGATTCATCAATATACTTTACAGAATTCTTGTTTAACTCTATTTTCGGGAGATTCAATTCTGGTCTAATAAATTCACTAGCATAATTAGCAATTAACCAATTTTCTCCATACTCTTCATCTCTGTCAAAACATTCTCCAACAAACTTTGGAAATGAAGCTGTAAATCCACATGTAAAACAATGACAGATACCATACTCTACGTTCTCATCATCAACATTTATATAACAACTATTATGACGTTCTCTTCCTTCAGCATGATGAGGGCATTGAACAGATATTCCACTTGATGTTTTACGAAAATTAGAAAGCTTTCCATTTCTACATTCTCTCTGAACATCATATAAAATATCCATGATATCTTTATTTATAACTCTATTTTGTACTACAAGACTACCCATTATTTACTTAAATGGAAGATCATCTACATTCCACTCTTCCTGAAAAGAACTCATATTCATTGAATTAAATTCTTCTGACTTCTGAATCTCTTCCATCTCCTCTTCTTCTCTAATATACTCAAATTTTCCTGTATCAAGATCAATAGAATAATTCAATGTCTTTCCGGTACCACCGTCTCTTGCTTTAATAATATGCAAAGTCATAATACCATCTTTCTGACTTACACCTAAAATAGTTGTACTATCCTGACCAATTCTATCTGATTGACCAATATGTTCTGTTCCTGCAAAACTATTATCATCAACAGATGTTCTATTCTGCTGTGTTACAGTTATAATCGGAATATGTTTTCTTACCTGCAACATTTTAATATCTTTTGAAATATTTGCTGCCTTTTCAAAAGACGTCCTTGCTTTGTTTCTATCAGTTAACAACGTTTGTTGATCTACATACAATACATCTAAATTATATTTCTCAACAAAACTTGTTAATGTATCTACTGTAGGATCTTCATTAATCATATCAGGAGTTAACACATAAATTTTACCTTTGTGATTATTCTTTAAATTATCTAAATAATTTTTATACTGAACACCAACATCAACATTACCTCTGATAATCTTTGTATTAGAGATGTGTGACATTAACGTATCCATTCTGAAACTGACTTTATTTAGCTCAATTTCACCTGAATATAATCCTACTGTCAATCCTCTATTTGCTGCAGCAACAATTGACTTTAACAAACACCATGACTTACCCTGACCAGATCTTGCAATAATAGTTGCATATTCATTCTTTCTATCCCATCCACCAAGAATCTGATCTAATTCTTTAAATCCTGTTGTAACATAATAATTCGTTAAATTTGAACATTTATCTAAATACTCATTGTATCTTGAAGTATCACTCAAGATATCAACAGCATCCATATGTTTATTTTCAGAAGCTTCATTAGCTGATTTAGACAACAAAGACATTGCTTCATCTGTCTTACCTTCAATTAATAAGTTTCTAATCTTATTAAATGTATCTGCTAAGAAGTTTTCATTCTTTCCTCTAAACAATTCATCTACAATATAATCTACAGACTCATCTACTTGAAGTACTTCAAAATCTGGAAACACTCTTATAAATGTTTCTAAATCTGGAACTTGATTATAAGTCTTATAATGATTATAGATAAAATTGAATTCATTTCTATAATTTGGAAAATAATCCTCTGTTAATCCATTATCTAATATTATCCTAAAATTCTTAGATGACAGAATTAAATTTAACATCTGAAGCTGAACTAACATCTATATTCACCTACATTTCTATTATCACCATCTTTAATTTCTTTAATTGTAGAATACTTGACAATTCTACTATAAAGTCTTTCATCTAAAACTTGCTTAAGTTGCTTCGGCATAAGATTCGATGTAAAAATACAACTTTTTAAATTATTTGTTCTCTCATCGATCCAGTAATACAAATTTCCCATATCGTACTGACTTACATCCTTTACCCCTAAATCATCGAAAACAACTAATTTTGCTGTAAGTATTCTTTTCTCCATCTCTGATACTTTTGTATACAACTCATGATCATTAATCGCTAACTTCTTCTCATTTAAAAAATTAGTCACATTAATAAACAATCCTGGACAATTATTCTTAAACTTAACATCACATACATCTGAGATATACTCTCTTAAAATCTTAATTGCCCATGTAGTTTTCCCATTTCCTACATTGTTAGAACATATTAAAAGATTCTTACCTTGATCAACAAAATCTTCAATATTCATCTTAATTTCATTCAATTCCTTAAAAGTTACTTCGTCCACTTTTGCTGGAATTAAAGATATATATTTAAGATATCGTTTAGGTATATTTGAATTATTTATGTAAACATCTAATAATCCCATTAATCCTCCCTAAATAACAATTTGTTACTTAGAAATGAATACTACTCTCTAAGTAACAATTTTACTATAAAACATTCTAAATGAAATGTAAACTAAAACTCCAAATTAGAACGTTCCTCTAACTTATCTGCTGACTTAGGTTCAAATCCTTCTGATGATTGTACTAACCAAGCTTGTTGCAAGTACTCCTCCATTTTTGTACCAAACAATGTACTAGGTCTAAGATAATTAACACTTAACTGACCACCAGAAAATACTTTAGGATGTTCTCCCCATTCCTTCCATTTAAAATCTATAACATCATAGAAGTCCTGCAAAGTGGCGCCATCATTGAGTCTTGCTTTTATAACTTTCTTTGCTCCCGCTGAAGTTGGTCTAAATCTTGTTCCACATACTTTATTAAAGTATTCAATGATTAAAGCTACTTTAGAGTTTAGATCTTTTTCTTTACTATATTTATCTATATTCTTATTAATAATATTATTATTAATATTATCTATATTATTCTGTAAACTTTCTTTACTTTCTTCCTCAATCTCAGGTAAACTTTCTTTACTTACAGTGTTAACTTTCTTTACATCATCTACATAGTAACTAGATACATAATATTTATTATTTGGTTTAGAATCTTCTCTGATAATCATACCGCTACTTACAAGATTTTTAAGAGCCAATATTACTCCTTGCCTTGTACTATTGGTCCATGACTGAAGATACTCTAAACTTCCATTATAACAGCTCTTACCATCTTGACAGAATCCATAAATAATTGCATAAATTATTAATGAATTACCTTTTAAACCTAGATCAGTTGTCATCCAACCTTGAATAGTTATATAGTTCTTACTTTTAATCATTTAACATAATTTCCTTTTTAATACTATAAAGTAATGACTTAATTTTTACCTTCAACATTTTGTTTGAGTAACCTTTTATATTTTTTAATGCTTCTTTAAACTCCTCTTTTGATACTCCATAATACTCTTCATAATAATTATAATAATCCATATTGATGTCACGTAATCCTCTTATTACAACTCTCTCATCATACTTCTCATAATTATTATAACAAATAATATCTAAAAGTAAACCACTGAAAGCATCTCCACGATCAAAATATTCTGATATGTAAATTCTAGTTCTATCTATCTCACTTGAGTCCATATCAAAGAGTAAGCCATCAGCTGCATCGCTAAACTCTTCGTGTGCACCATCCAAACTTAAAACATTGAAGTTTGATCTTCTTCTAAAAGCATTAAACTTAGATAACATTATACTTCTTTGACGTTTTAAAGAAATGTGAAACGCTTTATCAGGTGCAGCATAATCTCCGTATAATGAGCTACTGGGATTCTCCCATACTCTTTTTTTTAGAACATATCTTATAGTATCTATAACGCAGTCATGGCATTCTTCAAATGTTACATGTCTATTGCATTGTAAGTATACTCTTCCTGCATAACCCCAAAATCTACATACTATAGCTGCAAAGTAAACTTCAGACAGAGGATCATTTTCATGCTTAATGTATTCATAGAAAAGATCATTTTGATTCATGTCTTTCCAATTTACTTCATCAGCTTTTTTTCTATAACTTGCATATACTTGTTCTAGCATCTTAAAATACCAAAATATTATTTCTATTGAATTTAGTTACAGGATCGTCACCTACATAATTCTCTAATACATGTCTTCTCATCACTTCAGGAGTATCTTCAATGCACTCCCCTACAATCTCAGCGAATCTTTCCATATTTTCTAACTGAGCCTCACGGTCTAAGTAAACTTTACCTAACATCATAAGCTGTTCAAGACATTCACTGATAATCATGCCTGTATGAAACTGATTATTAAATACATTATTATTTCTGAAGAATCTATCACTATAGCACCAAATAGATATGGTCTCTCTTTCTCTAAGAAGATCAATAAACTCCTCATCAATAATATATCTACCTGTTCTAGGATTTAAAAGTCCATCAGGAGTTCCATGACCAAGCATAATAATTTTATCGTGGCATTCAATTTGTTCTTTAGCAATTTCTCTACATACATCATTATTGTAGATGGTATTACCCTTAAATGTAATGACATCGTATCCTCTTCCTTCATAAACAAGTCTAAGGAAATCTGTACTCCTATCATCTGGGTGAATAACCAATACTCTTGACTTATTATCACTCAAAAAGTCAATAGCATTTTGTTCAAAATAATGCTGCATATCAACAGGAACTTCATTATCATTAAACACACGATACTCACTGTTATGATATGCATAACTTTCATAGCCATTAGATTTGCTAATTAACTGTGCTCTATCTCTGTAATTCACTTTCCTACCTCCTTAATATGCGATTCCTGCAAAACTCCATGAGTATTCAGGAAGTTCTTTTTCAATTCTTCTTCTAGCATTTTCCTCACTAACTGCATATCTGCACTGAATTCTTTTTCCATCTTCAGATACAAATTTGTAAGTATTAAACTTCTGGAATCTTACACCAGAGTTCTTAAGCCTACCTTCTCTGATAATAACTCCAATCGTAGATGTTTCGCTGTTGTATGAACCAGCCAGTGTCTCACAATCAGCGTAATGAAGCTTAAACTGTCTGTAAGGCATTTCATATACGAAATCACCATCTCTAAGAGAATCCATCTGTTCCTGAGCTTTCTTCTGCTCTTTCTCTTCTTTGGTAAGAGCTCTTTCTACTATTTCAAGAACCTTTACTCTAGTGAGAACAATCTGATGTTCGCCTCTATAGTCATTCTCTCCCTTAATAGAAGCTTTGATCTTAATAACAGATCCTTTAGCTGGAAACTCGGGAATGAGAGAGCCATCTTCCTGCTCAACATCCATGAACAGCTGGCTAGAAGTCTTCCAGACATATACTTTGCCGAATCTATCTTCGAACTTGTAGATAGCAACGTCTGTACCTCTGTAGCTATATGCATTTGACCAGAAATGATACTCATTTACGAACTGTACAACATCCTCGAACTTTTCCATATATCTTACCTCTTTACATTATCATTATATCAAAAATAAAAGGGTAGGTAAACTAAATTTACCTACCTTTATTCAGTTATTTCGAAGAACATATCTAATCCTACCTGAGATTGTTCTTTATTTGAATGCTTGTGATTAATCTGATCATCAATGTTTTCTTGAGCTAATTTATGCTGAATAGCAGGAGATGTAACACAATAATCAATGGCATTAGGATATTCTACTTCGTATTTATGACCTTTGTAACTATATTCAACAAATGTTGAAAACTTTTCATAGTGCTTAACTCCAGTTGGAGTAGCATTATTCTTCGCAGCTGTAGTCTTCATACTTGATCTCCGCGATCATTGTAATTGTGCATGGTTCTACATTCTTGTAGTAATCACCTGAATATGCTTCCATGATTTCTTTTTTAGCTTCTCTATAATTCTTGGCATTCCAGTATTCAGTTGCATGGTACATACCGTTTTTGTAATAAATTTCATAAATGAATCTTTTCATATCTCTTACCTCTTTTTTTTATTTACAAATACATTATATCAAATAAAAAATGGCAAGTAAACTAAATTTACTCGCCATTAAATTATATTCCTAAAAGTTCTTTAAGCTCATCCAGATCATTAATTTTGCCGTCTATGATGTATTCTGAAATGTTCTTTTTAGTATTTAATAGGCTCCAAACACGTTCATCCACGGTACCTGTGCATATCAGGTCATAAATTATAACAGGCTTTGGTGTTCCTATTCTATAGCATCGATCACATGTTTGTTCGAATTCACTCCAAGTCCATGCAGTGTCTATATGAATTTCATATGAAGCGGCTGTAAGTGTGACTCCTGTTCCCATCTTTTGAACAGTTCCTAAAAAGACTTTATTATCTTCACATGCTTGGAATTTATCAATATTATCTGATACTTCTTTATCTGTGAGATCTCCAGTTCCTATGAGCGGCTTATATTGTCTCAACTTATCAGCTAATAAATATAAAGGTTCTTTAAAGTAAGAGAAGATAACTACTTTCTCTCCGTTCTGGCATATCTCATCTACAAGATCAATTGCTCTTTCTAACTTAGTTGAAGTTATCTCCGATGTACTTAATACAGATGGGCAAGAGGTAGCTTGCCGTAGTCTAGTAATCATTCCCAGTAAGTTGGATGTATTTATTTTTACTCTATCAACATCGTCTAATATTCCATTCATTATGTTTTCGTAGAACTTTTGATGAGTTGAATCCATGTCGACATACTCAGGAATAATTGTTTTAGGAGGTAAGTTAAGAATAGATTTGTCTCGTCTTAATGAGCATGACTCTATCTCATCTTTCAATATATTTATATTCTTATACCCAACAATTTGATTGTGACCAAATCTTTGTTCATATACGCAATAATAGTTTTTAAAATTGGTCCATGTTGAATTCTCTTTTCCTACAAATCTCAAAGGAACATAGGCATCCAAAGGAGAATTCATTAACAATGTGCCTGTCATACCTATATGTCTTTTACCTATAGATGAAAGCTTAAGTAAATTTTTACCTTGTTGACTTGATGGAGTTTTAGATTTATGAACCTCATCAAATGCTATAAGATCGAAGTTATTTTTGCTATTTTTTATAGCATCAACAATTGTATTATCTCTAAGAGATTCTATATTTAATATTACAAAGAATTCCTCTATAGGCTTGTATAATTGTTCTGCCCTATCTTTAATAGAAGCATATGTAACTCTACCTTTAGAATTAATTCTTTCCCCTACAATTATACATGATTCGTCTGAATGTTTTTGTATTTCCTTTTTCCAGTTATTCTTTAAAGAATTAATTCCACATATGATCAGACAATGCTCATAATTCTCTTGTGATTTTAATTCTTCGGCTAAGTATATGATTTGAAGCGTCTTTCCAAGGCCTGGAGGATCGCACAAGAGGCCATTAGGATTATTTAATAACCATTTAATCCCATCATATTGATAATCAAACGGCTTTGTTTTATAATCTAATGTAAGATCATATTCTTGTTTCTCTGTATCAGGAAGAATTTTTAAAGTGATATTATCTAATTGTGATAAGCTATCTATCAAAAAAGCCAGCTGGTTAGCCGGTATTTCCCAGAATCTTTGTTTCTTATGCCATAAAGCGCCATCTGATTGCTTAAGAGTATTTATTATCTCTTGATTAAACTCAAAATCTACTCTTAATGATGTTTCACCTGGGCACTTAAATGACTTTATTTCTGATATATGAATCACTAAAACAACTCTGTTTCGTCAAGCTTAAGTTTTTTAGGCTTATTGATAGGAGTTGTATAGTCTTCATCAAAATCTTCACCATTATCTACGGTAATGTTAAAACTTAAATTAGCGTGAATTTTTAACTTCGATAAACATGACTCACATATAAACTCTTCATCATAATTAGAATCATCACCTAAATAGAACTCTATTTCTCCAGAAGCATTTCTAGTGATATCTTTTTGTTTTCCAAAAAAATCATTAGGTAAAAATATCTCTGATGGAAGATATTCTTGACCACAAACAGGACATTTAACAACAACTAAATCTTTCATATCTATCTCCTAAATATATTATACAATATAAGGCACATAAATTTAAACTAAAATAAAAGAGGTATTTCTACCTCTTAGATTTCATGATGTCAGCTATTATTTTGACGTACTCATATATCTGTAATAACTTTTCATTCACCGTCAATTTTTACATAGGCTGAATTAACTTTTCTAAAAGTATTACCTATATTAACGTATTTACCAGTCTTAGATCATATACCATAGTATTGTTGAGTAACTCCTCAATCTTCTAATTTTTTAAGTTTTGATATGTCTACAGTGACAGGATCTTCGCTTTCTGGAGCTTCTGTTTGCAGCGTATATATACCATGATATCCTTGTTTAGATGGGTCAGCTGCATCTGCTCATCCGTAGTTATCTGGCATTAAATCACATCAACCTATAAACACATAGTCACCTGACATTTCGTTGTTATGACTTGGCGAATGCTTAGAATATCTTGTTTGCGTAATATTGTAATATTCTGTGTCAGTATATTTTACATATGATCCAGAATTATTCATTATAAAATAATTAAACTTCATTGTATTAGAATTAAGAGTTCATTGAGCCCACAATGTTACATCTTTATTTGTAGAATCAGTATTCTCTTTATTATACGCATCATCATTTGCATATTCATTTGGTTGTAGTTTTCTACATGTTCCTGTCTGGTCAGATCATCCAGCAAATACATAACCTAATTTTGTTGGAGTAAATGGAGGCATTCTCACTGAATTATTAGCTCCGTAAGTTTTATCTACTGTGTAGTCAGATATTTTTCCGTATTCTTCTGGAATTTTACCACCATCTAAATTGAATTTAATCTTATAAGTCTGAGCTTCTCACTGACATTTAAGGGTAAAGCTACTTGTAACTTGGTCACTAGGTGTAGCCATATTTCCATTTGAATAATATCATTCATTTGTTCTCTTGTAACCCTTTAATGTTGCTGTAGGCAAAGTACCTAGTGTTCTGTAGGTTCAAACTCTATCTCCTGAACCTACAGCAAAAGAAGCTTTTAATATTTTTGATTCATCGGTAAATGTATATGTAGCTCCAGGCTTATATCCACCTCAATCAGCGAATGTGTATGTTATAGGCTGTCTTCATGATCATGCATATTCTTTATCATCTATATCAGATCCGCCTCTAGAGTTAAATGATACAGTATATGTTCCACTTTTTGTGTCAGTATAGCCAGATTTAGTATAACCATTTTTTATAGTTGTTGTACCAAATCAATAGTTTTCTACAACAGCTCCATACTGGGTATCATCATCTTTATGATAATATAACTTACATAATGCTCCTTGGCCTGTTTCATTCACATTAATTATTATGTTAAGTGTTTCACTTACGATATCAGTTACGGAACTACCTGTAATGTGATTTATACCTAAGGAACATTTACATATAGCTGCACCTGTTTTAGTGCTACTTTTTGCAACTTTTGATACGTCTAAAGTACTAGCAGTACTAGTTCCATACACAACAGCTTCTGTAGATGAACTATAAATAGTCTTTGTTCCTGTTCATCTTGTTGTTGTGGTGCTGAATGTGCTGGAACTAAAACCACTTGATGAGGCTGATTTTGTATTTATAGCTACATTTATAGGTGAGCTGTTATAAGCTGCTTTTACACTAAATGTTACAGGTCCTGTTATGTATGCTCCTTTATTGTTGTATCCGCTTAACGTTCATGACGCATAACCATACAACATAAATGAACCATGTGTGTATATTCTAACTCATCCAGTATTATATGTTTTTGAGGTGCTTGATAATTTAACCTCTTCTTGTAGAGTTAAAGTAGATGTTACTGCCATATATGTTTACCTTCTAGACTGTATACTTAAATCAAAAATCACCATTAGAACCTAAATTATTTGGTGGACTATCTATACTAGCATATAATGACACGCCATTTGACTGAAATTCACCACTTTTAACTAAAGCAGCTTGAGTTTTTAAATAGGTTATACCATTAACAGTTCCATTTGTAGCTGACGTTCCTGAATCAGAGTTAACATATCTTACAATTCCCGAGCTATCCACATATACAGGTCTCTTAGAAGAACCTACTCCGCTCTTCATGCTATTTAATGTACCATTGTACGTATCAATTAATTCTACTTTATTATCTTGAAGATGATTATTTGCATCGCCTTTTATACCATTACCAGCTATAACAACATTTTGCTTTTCACTTAGTGTCTTTGATACAGATTTTAAACTATTTGGATCACTTGAAGAATCAAAAACAGAGTCACTTGATAATCTAATTTTATTGACTAATTGTCCATCTCTTGATACTTGTAGCTGATATCAATCATAGTAATCAGTATCAGACTCAATGAAAGGATCCGTACTCAATACATATGCTAATCCTTTAAAGTCATTATTTATGTCTATATCTTTTGATTGAGTTGCTGAATTCTCAATATTAACTAACGCATATGAACCTTTCTCAACCTTTATAGCAACTCTAAATGTTGGATATGATCCGAGTGTAAATCCTTTTATTTCGAAATAATATCCGTGTAAGATAACTCTTAGAGGTTCTCCCTTCCTCAATGATTGCTCTGTAGACAAAACATAACAGTCTCTATCTACAATTGAATTAATGATATTTACAAAATTTTTCTCACTAGTAAAATTTCCACCACTTACAGCTGATCTGTAAGAAGAAGGAAATACGTTTATAGAATTTTTAGAAAAATAATTCATAATACTCTCCTGTTATATTTTATCCATTTTTAATTGTTCTATCTATATCTCATTTATAACTTACAAATATAGTCCAGTCAACCTTTAAGCTTGATCCGCTTCCAATTTCTAAAGGAGTATCAAGATGTACTACAGCGCACTCTTTATGTGATGGATCTACGCTTAATAATCTAAATTCACCAATCGTGGAGTTTTCGATGTAATTACTTGGAATTAAAAATGATAATACTGCTGTGCAAAATCCACCATCTGTATTCTGTTCATCATCAGTGTAACCATTTCAATATGAAGCCGGAATGCCTACCTTTGTGTTAATTACTGGGTAGCCATTTCCTATCTGTGCCCCGTCTGTATCAAATGGGAGAATAGTTCCAGGTCGAGTGGCCACTACATATTCACCTGTTAATGCTCTAGCAATATAGTCACACATATTGATTGTTCCTGTATTGTGAGCAGTTATTTTTTTCATGACCTCACCGTCTCTCATAACAGATATTGTAACATTACCAAGAGTCGATGCGCCATCAATTATATTAGCATTTACTTTCTCATTCATATAATATTCTCCCACTATTTAGGAATCTCTTCATCACCATACTCATCATTATAGACAAATGTTTCTATAAATTGGTTAGGCATATTATTAAGACCTCTAATATCAGGATTGACTCCTGATGTAAATGTATTATTACCAACAAGTAATCTCTTTGAATTTTCTCATTCACCTGTAACAATAACATTTTCAGCTGTTTCAGGTTCACTATGATACATATATGTTACAGTCTCATCATCAAGATTATAAGATTTATATCTAATTATTGTGTATGTGAGACCTGATGGAAGTAAGTATTTAACAAGATCCTCTATAATTCCTAGTGTAAACAAATCATCTGGAACTCTTATGGTTACGTTATAATTAGACATCGAGACTGTCTCTACTTCACTTTCACCTACAATATTTTCAATTCTCATTAAAATATCAACGCAGTATTCAAGTGCAGCAACAGTTCCTTTGTTTCTCATTAAATATTTGAAACAAGTAGTGACAGCTTCAAGATCATCTAAATCTCAAGTATGATCTGGTTCAAAATTAAGTGTTTTAGATCTCAATCCTGTAAGTTTATTATCTATATTTGTATCTCATATACTCATATTATCAATATGCATTTTAACATAATTGAATAATGCAGTATATAATCTAGCTATAACTTGATAATCTCTTGATTGAGAGCTATATTCAAACGGAGTTTGTTTTACTATGTCAATCATTAGTAGTCTCCATTTCTCATGTCTTTAACAATTTCAATCACAGATCCTTGAAGATCGATTTGAGCAACGGTCATTTTGTTAGCAATATTATTTTTATCTCACATTGCATAAGAATCTTTAAAATCAGTAACATCCATAGCGATACTATTATCTAATTTATATGGATAGTAAGGTTTTGTCGAAGGAACATCTGAATTAGCAATTAAATTAGACATTTCTTTTAATATTCTTTGTAGATCACAACCTTCTATATTACTTAATTCTGGATTCAATCCATTTATAACCACAAGATCTTCTACAGTTAGAACTTCATTTCCATCAGAAACTTTTCCAGTTCATGAAAGAGTCAACGTTATCTCGTAATTAGAAGCAGCAGTTCCTTGAGGAGCAACAGGTACTAAATAATAAGAAGAATCTCCTTGTAATACTAGCTCTTCTGTTGCTTGAATAAGAGCTCCTTCAGAGTTTCTAGTATTATAATCCTTTATAAGTAACTCAATTTCAGTTGTATCACTTCCTTCTTTTTTAGATCCACTAAACTTAGCCTTAATAGGTTTCCGAGAACCTGTAATATGAACAGGAATCATATAAGCTTCTTTATCAGATAGCGAGTTACAGAAGAATGTGTATTGTTTTGTTCTTACTTCCCCATCATCTGATCCTGTTGGGAGCTTAATACCTCTTGCATATGATTTTCCATCTTTTGAATATGCAAAGAATTTCGTATCATCTGTAAGATTTACGATATTTCCAATTCCTACACAATATTCAGAGGATTGGATATAGCAATTATCTTTATTTTCAGCACTTACAAGAATATCTCTTCCATTCTCTCTAAAGTATACTCTCTGAGCACTAATTAAATTTGAGCCTGATTCATCGGTTGTAGTAAATAATTGTTGCTCGACACCCGGACCTACGTTAAGATCTAATCTAGATTTAATGCTGTAGAAATTGTTAACTTTTGGAAGTGTTACAGAGCTTCCATTAATTGTGTATGTTATTGAACCATCACATATTGAGAATGCATCTTCAGTTAAACTGCCTGTTGAAGCATCGTAGCCTAAAATATTAAACGCACGACTACTTCCGACACGAGGCATAAGATCCGATGATCATCCAACAATCTTTATTCTATCAGTCTCTCCTAAAGTTATAACATTCATCTCAGTTATATATACAGGAGTCTTAGTGAAGTCAATATTTTTTCTTCATGGTACAGATGACGAGACTCCTTCATTAGAAATTGATTCTATAGTTAAAGTATTTTCAGAATCTATTGACCACTGATTGAAATCTGTGACAGATCCTTTCAGTTCAAGTTTAGTTCCAGCCCCGAGAATTAGTAACTCATTTAGAGATGAATTTGTATATATAAAATACTCGTTGTTTCTTAAAATTCTTTCTCTAGTTCCATCACTAAACAGTGTGTTTTTGTTATCTTTGTCACTATTAATGATTCAATAGCATCATATACCTGTATTTCTTAACTCAGTTGTCATCAATTTTCTCTTAGAAATTGTCTGATTAGAGCTCAAGGTTTTAAATACATTTGTTTTACTTACACCGTTTATATCTGTTCATGTCTTACTAACACCAACAGTTCCTGAGACATCTGTAGGAATTAAATCAAATGAAGCGTTGATAACATCACCTGGATTCAGTAAGGCTGTAAATGGACTACCATCTTTAGAATACACTAAAATAATTTTTTCTCCAGCCTCTAAAGTATGATCAGTATTAGCTTTTATTACGCTTGTTGGATCGCTGCTTTCATATCTATAATTTACATATACAGAGTAAGTTGTATCTGAATAATAGTTAGGATAAATTATTTGGATCGATTCATTTTTATTTAAAGTATAATCAAGATTAACAACATCAGATTCAACAGACTTTATATTAATCTCTTTTTCGATCAAAATATCACCTGTTGCTGATAAAGCAGTCTTAGTAGCAGTTGTTGAGATATTTGATCCATCATCTAATCTGTTAACTATGCTGATATCGATATCTACTCCTTTGGTTCAAGTAATAGTTTTCGATATCTTTCCATTAGCGTCGAGTTCATATAGGATAAATTTATCCCCATCTTTAAGCGTATATGATAACCCATTGTAGACTGTCTGAGAAGCATCTTCGCCAGCACCTAATGTAAATTCATACATATAGTTTGAACCTGAAGATTTGTATTGAGTAGTAGATGTTAGTTTCTCTCCTGTATTTTCATGAGTAGCATAGTCATCACTACTTGTCGTTAATGGAATATATAACTCAGTCTTAACAGTGCTTTGATGATCAACATCATATGAGAATATTTGGCCATCTGTTTGTCCATAATCATATTTAAAATCTTCATTAAAATCAAATAAACAAACTCTTCCAGCTAAAACATTCTTTGTTATAAGTTCTGCAATAATATCTTCTGTAAATGGTTCTTCTTTTCCATCAGGAAGCATTGCTTTTGTTGTGTATTGAATAGGAAGAATATCTACTCTTCTGATTCTGGAGTCAGAGTCAACAATTGCACTTTCAATTTCTTCAACATCTAACTTAACACCAAAGTTTATGTTTCTTAAATTAAATTTTTCAGAGATAGTTTTATATACATTACCGACAATTTCATTTTTCTCTATTTCGGTAACTTTATTGTAAGGTGTAATCAGAACATTTAGTGGGGCATAATTCTTAAAACAATAGATATCTCCTGTTACTGGATCATTTCATGTATGAGATATACATTTAGATTTTTCTATATCAGATTTTATTTCTTCTCTAACTGAACTAGACACAGGAGTAAATGAATTTTCATATGCTAACCAGTATTTATCAGCATTATAATCGCTTATAACAAATGACTTGAATGCATACATTACGAGATCATATGGAGTCATTGCCTGAGTAAGAACTGCAAAATCGTTTAAGTTTATACTCTTTTGTGGCACAAAATTGACTCTACTAGAAGATGTAGATGTATTTACATACAGTTCATCATTATCAGTGCAAAAGTACATATCACCAGGAGGAGCTGAAGTGATACCTTGAATACCAGCTAAAGAGCTCCTACCTTTAAAATTAAGAGAACACTTCGATGTACTTAATGTTTTAAATCTTTGGAAATTATTATTAATATCTCAGCTTATTACTTGGGCTGATTTGTTATAATCTGTACGTCTGTCTGTAACAAACACATTAGAAACAAGTGGACTATCATTGCTATCAGTAAGCATGTAAATTTCGTTATCATAATCTTTACATGTGACTAATGTATTAAACGTGCCTACAACACGTCTAAACGACTGATACATCTCATCAATAGTTTCAGGATCTTTACCATTCGATATAGCTCCAGCATTAAATACTGAGAAATTTTCAGAAGAACGCTCTATTGCTTCTAAGCTATTGTCAACAAATGTGGAAGGACTCAGTATTTTAGTAAGAGTATTAGCGCTCACATTTCCCTGAGTTCCTGAAGTAGCAATATACTTGATTTCTAATCCATCTCCAATGATATTAGCAATATCAGTTGGAAATTCTATATAAGGAAGCATTTTTAGAGAGTCATAATCTATCTTATATATTCTAGATCCAAGAGGTTGAGTCAATAAGTAATTATTTCTCTCTCACAATGCGTCGTAGTCATTTTTATTTGTATTACGTATGTAAATACCATTTTGAGCTACCATTGTTTCTGGTAAATATAATCTATTATTATCATCTAAATTCTCGAGATTTATAACAGACATATCATTTATTGATAAAGTTTGAACAGTACCTTCAATAAATCTACAAGATGATGGAACTCCTGATTTTGAAATAGATAGATCTTCAATTTGAGTATATGAAACCGTCTCGTCTGAATCAGATATTACAAATGTAAAAGCTGGAACAGAGAACATATCTGATGTAGTATCACCTTCTGGTTGATTTCATACAAATGTTACATATCCATTAGCTGAAACATAATATCTAGGTGTATATCCGTTCATCTCTGTAATATTTCTTACAGATCGATCTTGTGTCGCTGATGGTAAAAATGCTTCTAATATATTCTTATCAATATTATAGTTATTGTGATCAGCAACAAAAGCTCCTTCTTTAAGAAGGACTACACCTGGATCCGATTCATTAGATTGCGAGGGATCTCATTTATTAGTTAATTGTTTAGCTAAATCAAGCATTTCAGGATATATAGCCCCGAAATCTTTGTTTATGTAGCTTAATGAACTAATTTCTTTATTCTCATTCATAAATATTACTCCATATCTATCTCTATACTTCAGCTTCTAAAAGCACTATGTTATATAAATCAGTACTGAAGTCGGCTTGATTGAGAGCTGTTATTTTTGCAGTGACTTGTCCTTTTCCGCTTCTAACAAGCTGAATATCAGCCCTATTGACTTTTATTTGAGGCATAAAAAGCGTGATAGCTGTATAAATATCGTCTATTAAAATATCAACTAACACAGTATCATTCTGATCATATAAATATTTTTTTAAGCTTGTTCCATAATAAGGATCACCAAAAAGTTCTCCTTTTTCTGACCAAAGAAGCATCTTTAAATTTTGTAATGTTGCATCATAATCAGACACTGTGTTAGTGACTGTACGTGTAAACATCTCTGGAAATTTAATTGATCTCATTATTATCACTCCAAATTTCATCCTGCTTTTACTTCAGGTTGATTATTTAACTCAAAATTTTCCGATCCTTGATATTTTATCTCTCAGTTTGTAGCAACTAACTCACCATTTTCATTGTATGTTAGCGTTCTTTCATCTGTATAGCTATTGAAAGGTTCCCATCTCTCATTGTTTCTGACACTAGATCCATAATGTATAACCATTGGAGCTAGAGGCTGATCTTGATTACCACTTGAATCTTTAAACGTTCCAGATGAATCTCCTAGGCCACACACATACGCATTTCTATACTTAACAGTTCATGTATTACCAGAAGAACCTCCACCGTCGGATAATATAGGATCAATATGATTTATTAAAAATCCTCTTCATTTTCCGTCTGTATCTCCTCATGTGTATGATGGTCCGACAAAATTTCCATACGCTGTTCAAGGAAGTAGGCCAAGAGATAAATGTTTGTATCCAGCCCCAGGGTTATTAAAGGCAGAAAGAACTGCAGAATTTCCACTCTTACTTTCTACAACAGCTACGTGTCCAGGTGAAACAGCTCCAAAAACAACTATATCTCCAACTTGGACATCGTCTCAATTGTCTGTTGGAGATCAATGACCACCGTAATTAGTATATCAATTGTATGCGTTATTATATCCACCTTCAGCAGATCCGTTACCGTAAGGAGCAGCTGCACCTAAATTTCCTCTCATCTCAGCCGCTCTACCATGAGCATATCATGTGCACTCTCCTATATTATCTGAACCCATATAATAATAAGAACTGTCTAATGAAGTTGCCGCGGTACCTCTTTCAGGAGCTGTTGGATAACTTCCAGACCCTCCTCCTTGGTCATCTTCTCACTTATATGTTCCATTAAATCAATATCTACGTTGAGTTCATTTACAAAATAGCTTCAAATCTTTGTGAAAATCTCTCGTTATTGCAGGAATAAATGATAAACAATCATGATCGCTATATCATCCATTAGCTTTAGACTTATATGCAAATTCACTTCCAGCCGCGTCACCAGCCTCTTCTGCCATTACACCGCCATTGCTATCATATCCTTCCGGCAAGAAAAGAGTAAAATCTTCTTTAAGATATCCAGGATATCCTCACACATATTCAGTTATATTTTCTTTTTCTAGCTCTATAGGTATACCATTTATATACTCTATCTTATATAACCCTCATTCAAGCTCATTTCCGCGACGTACTTCTCTAATATTAGCGTCTTTAAATTTTATTCTAAATAAAGGTCTATTATTATGAAGTATTGGCATTTCTATCTATATATCTCCTTATTTTTGAATAATTTTATGATTCTTTAGATCTCATACTCCATCACGTAGTGCATCATCATCCTCGTACACACCTAAAAATCAATCTTTTAAAGTATCTTTTATTTCAAATTCTTCATTCAATTGATTCAGCTTCTCTTTAGCATGATCATCGCACAGGGGCATCCTATTATGCGGATTAATTCACTTGGCCTCTTTGTCACAATATTTACATTTCATTGTATATCTCCTATTACTATTCCCAATCTTCTCATAAACTTGAAGGAGGAACTGGTATGTTATCGATATCTGTAGCTTCAAGATGGCTTGTGTTATACAGCAGTCTATTTTTAACAGTATCACTAACAAGATCAATTTCTAATCTTCCTATTGTATTCATTTCACCTGCTGTTTCATATGCAATTATGCCACTTCCACTAGGATATGATGTTATTCCATCTGTATATCCAGATGGAATAGAAGTTCTTCAGGAGACAGCAGAAGTATTTTTAGGATGATTTCAGTGACCAGGAATAAGTATGTCTATGCCGTTTGTATTTTTAATTAAAAAATCAGCTCTGGTATAAAATCTTCCGTCTGCCGTGTAATTTTCATCTGTGAATTTATCTAAATGGCAAAACACAATCACATAATCAAATCCAAATCCATATTTTAAAGCATTTATGATATACTGAACATCTCTATATACACATCCTCCCTGATTATATGTAACAGATCCAGAATTTTGTTTTGAGCTATTGCTCGAGCTATCATTTCATGTATATAGAGATGTATGAATATACTCTTCAGTGCGGCTATCATAGCCATCATATCTCTTATAATTTCATCTGTATGTACCTGTATTGTTTTCTATACCTGTGTATCCTACATCTTCCTTCCCAGCAACATCATCCTCATCATACACACCATAAGTTTCTTGTCCGTTAGGAGATGGATAACCTACAGCTATAAAACATATTTTTTTATTTCCGACTTTCATAGTCTTGAACCCAGGAACAATATTACCCCATCCTTTATTACGAATATATGATAAAGCATCACTTGTTGTGCCTGTTCAACGTATAGATCTACTTCCAGACGATGAGACATTGTATACGTTACAAGCCATCATATTGTTGACAGAGTCAGCCCATGAGAAAGCGGTACTTATATTAGTTCTCTTCCATTCTCAGTTTCCAGTAGTTGTACCTAGATAGCCAACAGCATTCATCATATCTACAGTGTGGCGACAAAGTGCGTCATTTGTTCAAGATGAATAGCCGCTAGGAAGATATGATGTATCTGAAGGTCTTGTAGTATAAGCATCAACAAACTTAGTATTGGTAGCATCACCACAATCTAATACATATGTGGGCCTGCCAGAAGATATTAACAATTCTTTATATTTTTTTAAGTCTCCGCCTGCATAGTAGGGTGATCCGGAAGTCAAACTATCATGATCTAACGAGAATGTTTTTGATCCTCATCTATTTCCTCCATAATTATTCCACCCTGCATGAATATCTGACGTATATAAAATATCCAATTTGCCTGTCAACGGCATATCTATTTTAACATCGTATGGAAAATCATCAGTTGGATCATCATTAAATATTGATTTTCTGCGTAACAATGCATCGCTCATAACACTATTTCTCCTAATTATTAATTATATCTGATTCAGGTAGACTAGATAAGAAGTATAATGTATGATCAAATACATCTTTATCTAAATCTTGGCTAGCCACTAATTCATCATATTCATTGCCAGTCATTACTCTAATATGATCTGAATATATATCTACAATCTTACCATCTACTTTACGTTCAGTATTGGTTCATTGAACATACTCTTTAAGATCCTCAGGATTAAGTGATCCTGATCCTCCTCCACCACCTTCTTTTAAATCTACACCTTGATATAAATTAAATATATCTTGAGGAGTATATTTTCCTATTTTAGTATCTTCTGGTAAAACAACACTACCAGTAACTTCAAGTTGATTAAATAATCCATAAGCTTGAGTCGATTCAGGTACTTCAGTAAATAATTTACCAAGTATGATAGCCATATCATACTTGTCATCTTCAAATGTAACTATTACACAATCACCTACTTCAATACCTCTGTATGTACCAGAAGAAGTAGATAAAATAGCTTCAAACTCAGATTCTGTTTCAGTGTTATCTTCCATTAAAGGAACTCTAACATGAAATATATTGGAGTCTAGTTCAGGAATACTTGTTACGTATGCTTTAGTAACAATCATTATACAATTTCCTCCGCTCCAGCAACTCTCAACAACTTTAAAGTTGTTCTGTATCCATCACCTACACTTATAGAATCTTCTTGAGAAGTTATAAGATAATAGCCTGATGATATATGTAATTTACCAAAATATCATACATTTATCTTTACATATTGCATTAATATGGCTGGTTTAAGAAGACCTCTTAAAGTTATAGACGCTTCTACAGGATATTGAGTGACTTTTGTCCATCAAGTTGAATCAGCTTGAGTCATTTCATAGTTTAAATTTGTTAACTGAGGGGAATAAATTTTTTCTATTTTACCTTCAGTATCTATTCTAGTTAAATAATCACTATTCCCTAAATCTCTATTATACTTATAAAATAAAGATCAGTTCTGATTATTTGCTATACTAAAATCTGTAACTATGTTTGATGAAGGGTAGCCTATATCAACATTATAAGTACATAATTGATTTAATGAACTTGAAGCTCTCTGAACTTTTTGAACTTTAAAATAAGGTCCTCCGTATTGTTCCTGAAGATCTTCGTATGTCATAAGTGAGTATACATTTTGTTTTATAGCTGAATTAGTAGTTGATCCTGTAGGATTCATATAAGATACTAAGAATGCTATATATTCTAAAATAGATATATTAGTGCATGTTGGTATCTTAACAATTCTGTCATCGCTAGCTATAAAATTATTCATTTCAACAAGAGAGTAGTCTCTCATACCTTTAAACACATCTGTCAAATGATACTTAGAGTTTCTTAAGAGTTGTTTAATCTTATCACTAGGTTTCATTGTAACTGAAGGGAATGTATATGTTCCACTCAATGACAGCGATGACGTTGATACAGCTTCAATAGTATATGTTATAGAAGCACCTGTAATATCAAAACTGTTTGATATTTTAGTTATAATAGCCTCTTCATTTCTATACACATAATCAGGAAGCATAGCATCGCCATATGAAAAAGATATCTTAAAAGAATCTGATACAGAACTGAATATTTTCTCAAAAAAGTTCGGGTCATTATCTTCAGTTATCTGATACTTTATGGTAAGCCTATATTGATTTACTGTTCCATTGATCTTCTTTACAACAAGACTCTGAACGTAATTTGGATATCTAGCCGCTAATTCAGACACAACTCCATTTCTCTGATTTACCTTTATTCCATTTCTTTCAAATACTCCAAAAGAAAAGTTTCCAATTTTAACACGCACAAAAGGAGCTTCTACACGATTAGTTGAAGCTAATAATGATCCTACTCTATTCGATTCACGTGTTATACTTGCCATTATATATACCTTATTCCTGAGAGAGATGGAATTAAAACAAAATTAAAATTTTCTTCTAAACTTATATAAGGATCTTGAATCCTATTAAAATCTGCTATTACTCAAAACAGATCTGGTCTACCATAATATTTAAGGGCTAAAGAGTCAAGTGTATCTGTATCACAAACCATATGAATAACATGCTCTGTGTTAGAACTTAAATTATTAGTTATACCATAAACATATTTCTTATCGTCTTTGTGATAATAATATGGAAATGTCGCATAACGTGACGTGTAATCATAAAACTTTTTTGATTTATTAATTAATACATCCATTATTCTACTCCTGTATGCGGAATCTTAAATTTTGTAGTAGAAATATTTTGTTGTTTTTGCTGAGGAGTTTTATTAGTTTTTTCTACTGTATTAGCCTTACTTGTACCTGCTTTAGAATTTGTATTCTTAGTTGTATTAATATTCGGTGCTTGTGAAGTATCTTTATAGATACCATTCTTAAATGTTTTTACCAATCCTCTAAATGATCCCTGTTGAGCAACATAATCAGCATCATATGGCTCAACTTCTGAGACAGAAAATTGAACATCTATCAATGCATACTTCCCATCGGATAAAACAGGTTTTGTATAAGTAACAGTTATTCCGCTTGTTACAACTCCTTTTATAAATATATTATTCTCAAACCTAATTGCGACCATTGGAGGTATAACAGTCTTGGCTCCAGATGAATATTCATTGTATTTAGGAAGAGCAATTGCTTGAAGATATTTAATTAATGTATCGACATAGTCATCACCAGAAAAATCAACAACATTATCTTTTAAGTTGCTGACATTTCTATTAATATCATTAAGCATGTCTCTATGAAAACGTAAGTTAACAGAAACTGTTCTTGGACCAGAATTTTGATATGAGAATACTGGAGCAGTTCTAGCTAAAGCATTTGTAGAAGAAAAACTTGTCACCATGTTATCTGTTACAGACTCAGGACAATCTGGTAAAACACAAAATTTATCTAAATGATATAAATAAATATAGTTCTTTATCTTATCCCAAATCATATCTATAACCTCAAAAGAGACTCTACGTCTTTATCCACATAATCTAAAATATCATCATATATATCTATAAATCTCTTTGCTGGTCTAAACTCTTCAATCTCAGACGTATCATTCGCATTATACTTTAGTATTGTATTTCCATATTTAGCAGAGTTACCTTTTGTCTTATCTTGATCTAAGAGAAGCTTATGAATTGAATTTTGCAATTGATTATCTCAGATACCATAATATCCTTTTATACCACTACTCAATTTTCCATACACCTGTTCTTGGACTCGTCCTATGTTCTTTTGAAACATATCAAAAGGAGTTATAGCATTTTCAAGAAGATACTCTACCAATCTATCAGCAAATGGATAACTATTCTCTAAATTTACTTTTAATAAAGATGATTTGCTATCATATATAACTTTTTCATCGCTAGCTGCATCATCATATATCGTTGTATTCACTTGGGTACCATCAACAATATTAGTACAAGATGTGTAGTCTCCTTCTAGCACAACAATAGAAGATTTTACTTCTGAAGGAATTTTAAACAATAAAACTAAATTCTTTTCTTTTGGTCAACAATCTTTAGCACAACTAAATTTAGTAGAATACTTGAAGGGTTGAGTAAATTTAGAACCACTTATAACTTTATATGACTCTTCTATTAAGCTTTCTGGAGTTCCTTCAACAAATATATTACTATAAATAATTGAAAGTAACTCTCATTTAATATTTGAATCAACCGCAATTGTATATTCTTTGTTGAATTTAACAGGAACAATGTAGTAATTATAGTTTATATTGTCTGTATTTATTTCTAATGAATACTTATTGCTCATTTTTTGATTGTAATAGATACGTGAAGGTCTCTTCTTTCCAAAACAATTGTACATACTCATCAAATCTATATGATGATAATCACGTATAAATCGTAAATAATCTCCTAAGTATTCATGTGTATAGTTATCATAAACAGATGATCTCATCTCAAGCTTTTTTGTAACGTTAACCATTGGTCTATTATAGATAAACTCAGCTAACTTTATAAACTTTGACCCATCTCATTTAGCTATCTCATCTTCTTTAATATAAGATCTGTTTTCATATAATACCGTATCATCAGTATATACTGGTATCATAGGTAAATTAAAATTATGTAAGAGTTCTTTTATATGACCTACAACTAAAGTACTATCATCAAAATTATATTTCATATTAACTCCTAAATATTAAATCCCGTAACCGTCGTTCATCCTGTAACTGCCGCTGAAGCCATATTGTTGGTGGCAGATAACGTTAAGACATTTGTATCAATTGATTCTAGTCTTTCTGTGAGAATATCGAGTATAGCAGTAACAGTATCAGTAATTGTCATTACATTTTCTTCGAGTGTAGGACCTTGACTTTCGACAGTAGTAACAGTGCTAGTTAAATCATTTAAGCTATTTGTAGATCCTGATAAAATATCATTTATTCCTGTAGAAGAGACATACATACTTCCAGACACACCCGCATCTGAAATCTTTACAGTTCCACCACTCATCGCTCCGGTTCCTAACTCATTGAACAACCTCACTGCATCATTTCCAATCTTAGCTGAATTAAATAAATCCATCATTGTTCCTGAACTTCCAAACAAGCTCATTAAGATTGGGACAAGCGGAGCATTTGTAGCCGCTATACCGGCCAGCTGCAATGCTGTACCAGCTGCTTTACCTAATAATCCACCTTTTGTTAATGAATCGCCTGTATTATACAATATATCACCTATACCACTCTTGGATATTATATTTGTAATTTCATATGAAAGCAATGTACTTTGTCTAGACGCTATATTAGTACCAAATGATCACAGCATATTTTCCATTGTATTTTTTAACCCGGTACCGAATGTTATGAAATCGTTATAATCACCAAGCAATGTTCCTATGTCAGATGATACTGAACCCTGCGTAGATTTCATATTATTTGCAGCTATGATGTCAGTAATATTTACTCCAAATAAATTTCCTAATTGAGATTTTACAACATTACTTTGATTAGATCCCATTTCTTGCAAGTATGATGCGATACTTGATAACAACACATCTGTTGTTCGGGCATCTAATCCATTGTTAAGCAAAGCGCCATAATCTAAACCAGCTCTAGCCGCACCCATCAAAACTAAATTTGAAATACCTGAACCTAAATTAGAGATATCTCCAGATCCCAATGCATTTAATGCTGACGCTAAACTATTTATAGTAGTACCATTCATACCAGCACTATACATAGAACCTAATCATGTTTGAACTGTTCCTTCAAAATCAACTGCGTCTCTAGCAGACATTGTTGATTGTGAAGTTAACAGTGCTTCTGATACTCCAGTGAATGCTTGTTTTATATACTCAGATGTCTCGTAGTTTTGATTTAAGAATTTTTGTAAGCTATACTCAATAGCCATTCGATTAGATGACAAATCTCTATTTTGTAATCTAATTAATTGAGTAAGTGTTCCATTCTCGGCATTAAAAACCATATCAATATCATTAGCTAATGTCTGTAAAAATGCTCTTTGCTCTACATTATATGTAATACCTGACTTCAGCAATGAGCCAACATTTTTAAATACTTCTTCTTGCCTTACAATATTAGATGTACTGAGAGTACTTTGTAATCGATTCAAAACACTTGAGAGGTTTGTAGATGAACCCGACAAATGAGCAGACATAGACTGTTGTGCTTCTAAATAAGTCTTGAGTGTTTTATCTATAGAATCAGTAAGAGTGCTAGTAGCAGCACTCATCATCTGAATTCTCTTCTTTGCACGAGCTTCCTCCCTTTGGGCATTAAGCTCATTTAGCCTGTCTTGATATTCACTTTCGGACTCATTTTCTCTGCGGCGCTTAGCATACTCATAATTTATTCTATCTGCAACTAACCCAAGAGTAAAATCGCTGAGATCCTTCTCATGCTTTTTCTTTAAGTCATTTAATGTTACTAGTTTTTGTTCAGATATTTTTAATTCAGTACTTGTATTAGCAGGCATTAGTAAATCCTTTTCTTACTCTCATCTATGAGTTCTTTTGCCCTATTAGCATCTTCAATGATAAACTCAATTAAATAATCACGCTCTCTAGGTGTTATTTTGAGTATATCAGTATAGGGCGTATTACAGTTTTTTGCTATCGAATAACATTCTTTAACTATCTCTTTAAATCTATGCGGGCCGTATGGTTCACCATCTGAGTTAAATTGAGGGTCCAAAAAATTCTGAAGTGTAACGAAAGGGAGTATCTAATTCTGCTCCACAGTTGCTACAACGAATATGTAAATTTGTATCTACTCCAATAGAAGAATTCAGCTTGGTAGCAACTCTTGATAGTATATTTGAATCTCTCATTGGAAGTTTCTTAAGAGTTTCTCTTATCATTATAGGATCAACAGGTTCACCATCTACTGTTTCGATAAGAGATTGAAGCGTTAAGAGGATTGTAGGATCTCCAACCATTTCAGGGAATTCTTCCCTCATCTTCTTTGCTTCTCTACTTATTCTATCAATATCTCTAGGAGTTTGAAATCTTAAACCAATTGTGTGACCTGTAGATGGAAGATCTACAGACATTATGTCGAGAAGTGAATCATTGTATTCATTCACCTTCATATCATCTAAATTAATAGTTATATTCTCTGATTCACCGCAATTAGGGCACACAAATCTAAGAGTATAATCTGTCCCATAAGTTACAACTCTAAGTCTATGAAGTAAATATGTATAATCACCTAAACATAAATCATATACAGGAATAGGAAATTTCTTATCTAAACAAGACTCGATAATTTCTGACATCGATTTATACGGATTTTGTGAAGGAGCTAATCTCTTCATTTCATCCTCAACTGTCATAGACCTAATAGTAAAACTTGGATCAAATTTTTTAGAATAAATTTTACCTTTACTTGGTAATTCAAAATCTTCTTTAATTGTTACTGCCATTCTACCTTCCTCTCTGTCTTAATGCTCTTAATGTTTTACCTTCATCATTAAGAATATAGATATTCATTCCTCTAGCTTCTATAGTCTCGAAGTCATCATCTTTCTTTCGAGTTTTTCTATAGATATTACAAAAGCTGACACCATTATCATAAACTCCTGTATCGACTTTATCTATCCCATCGATATATGTAGTAGTAATAATATTGTCAGCCTTATATTCTTTCTGTATTATCATATCTCTGCCTTCCTTTCTATCTTATTTCTAAATTAGGACAAATTCTTTATCCTAATTTAGAAATAATCGACTAACGTCGATTATTATCTATCATCTGGTTTGTGAGGAATTGCTCTGTCAAATACAATTGTACCTGTAACAGTTTTCTTATCAGCGTTATTATTATCCCATCCTGATTCTTGTATCTGACTTACCCAGCAACCTTTAAGTTCCCAATAATTAACTAAAGTATTATCAGGTAAGTATTCAAGAACAACAGCATCTTTTTTGTAGACGTCTGATGAAGGAATAGTATCATCAACTACATTATAAGATAAAGCTTGCCATGCTCTTAAAATTGATTTTCCATCTGCTCCAGCGAAATCATTTATTACTAATTGACCAGGACTGAAACTAGCTTTACCAGCATAGTAAACTGTACTGTTTCCACGATTAACATCAATAACATTTTGCTGGAAATCTGGAACTGAAAAACTTACAACTGAAAAATCAATTACTTCTTGACTATTTGTAAAGTAATCCTCTCTAGCATTAGCATCTCCAGCAACTCTAAGCAAACTGTCTAAACCTTGAACTAAAAATCTGAAGTTATTAGTTCTAATAGGCTGATATGATTTTGGATTATCAGCTAAATGATATGTTCCGAAATGTGTAGTAGCCATTTTCCAATACTCCTCTCATTAAACAGTTTCAGCTATTTCAACTTCTTCATCAGTTAAAATAATATTAATGTCAAATGATTCGACTGCTTCAACTGGCTTTATAGTTAATGTTGCTTTAATTGTTGCCTTTTCCTCGGCTCTCTCTTTTGTCCATTTGTACCAAGAGATACCTCTTCCACTCTTCATTCTATCTAACAAAGAATTAGCAAGTGTTTTGAAATTAATCCACACGATATCATCATTTGGTTCAAATGTGCATCTCATTGCTGTATGGAATATTTGTTTCTTAATGTCACATAATAACATTCTAACATTTAAGAAATTCATATATCTATCATCCTGAGCTATAGACGTCTTACTAACCACTCTATTTCCCCAGATTCTATAACCATAAGTACCGGCATTATAGATTGGATTAACCATAATTTTTAATGATTCGCCTAATTCATTATCTCCTTGGAGAGTATGCATCAAGGCTTCTCCTACATTAAACACAGGTTTGATTAATCCAGGGATAAGACCTCTAATTGTTCCAGCAGCTGCAAATCAATTTGCATTACTCTTAACACTATTTGCATATGCCATTAAATAACCGAAACTAGCTGGCATTGAAATTCTTTGCTGTGAACTATAACTAACAGCAGATGTGTTAAATGTGAACCATGGGAAGAAAGCTGCAGCAAATAAGTCAGCTCCCTCATTGCTATCCTTATAATCATTTTGAATTGAATTGAGTAAATCTTCTTCATCTTCGAAGTAATCTCTAAATTCAATTAAAGCTATAGCATCACCTCTAGATTGAGCTAATTGTCTTATAGTTTCATATGCGATCGCACTAGCCTCAGCACCGCCATCTTTAACGTATGTTTTACCACAATTAGCATATCCGCCAGTTGTAATAAATTTAATATTAAATAAGTTTCTATCTTTAAACTCAGATAAAGCCCCATCACTGATGGCATTTTCTAAAATATCGTATGCAGTATCTTCATCTATACTAGCCCCGATTGTGTGGTTATCAAAAAGAATAGGCTTGATAACAACATTCATTCCTTGAAGAAGGAGTTCATACGCCATTATATATGATCTATCAACAAATTCATCGACAGTAACACTATGAGATCTCGCCCAGGTAGAGAACGTATCAGCATCAGTAAATAAAGTAGATTCTACTTGAGAAACTGTGTAATCATCAATCTCTTCATTAAAGTCTCTGGCGTACAACATTGGAATCAAGACGGTATTCTCGGTAATATCAAATGTGGCTAGCTGGGGAGCTTCAAACTCACGAATTATAATATTAGGCATATTATCCATTCTCTCCTTTAATCTTGTACCTTTATATCTCCACTATATTCAATATTCCAGTTATCCATAAATGGAACACTGAATAAGTAAGCATCATCAATTGTCAATTTAATTGACATTCTTGTAAACTGTCCACTGATTAATCTTTCAGGAATATCAGAATTATCTGATACCGTACTGTTAATCATTAAAGTTGAATCATGGACAATATTTGAATTATTGTAAGGAATCTCTATATGCAAATTAGGATAGTTAATTATATTAAATATAAAGTTCCGTACATACTCATCTGCTTCAGCAAAATATTTACAATAAATATCTAACTGATAAGATAGTCTAATTTGAATACCATTTAATAGTTCTGACTTTTCACAATTAGCTGCTATATGTCCACCATCATATGTAAGAGGCTTTTTAGCAGTGCTTATAATTTCAAAATCACTATCTCTCGATATGGCTATCAATGGTAAGGTAAGAGGCTCATCATTTGTCTGATCAGCTCTTAATTGAAATAATCTTGTTGATTCAGATGGCTTCAATATTTTCATGTTAGGGTCTTTGACCCATTTTTTTATCTTTTCAGTTAAGGCATCATCATAGAATCTAATTGCCATCTAATCACTCCTTATATAGCGAGTCAATATGACTAGCTACAAAACTAAATATTTCGTATATAAGAGGATACCCTCTGCAAGTTCTGTTTCCATAGATTATTAAATTGATAAGAGACTCTACATTCTTACGCTTATATTTCTTATTCTTATCAATCTCAATAGTGTATGAATTAGGTTGCTCTGATATTTTAAGATGACTTAATGCGAATCTAATAATTTCTAGCGAATTAATATCAAACTCTTTATCAATTTCATTAAGCTTTTTTAAATTTAATGAGCCGTTAAATGTTGCTAATATTAATTTAGGTAAATAATCTTCAATAAATTTTCTATTAAAATCTTTTTTATTGTAAATTATTATTTTCATTCTTCAAAATCTCTGCTGCTAATCTTTTATTGTCATCGTCTTTAAGCAAATCTATCAGAGTTTTTTGATCATGATCTTTTGTAGACGAAACATCCCGATTTTTCAACAATTGAGTTATTTCAGCAAGAGTCCTGACATTCCCATCCTTTTCATAGAACGAGTTTAATATTCTTTGATACTCATCCCATTTTTCTTCATCGCTGCCAGGTTCTTTTTTATATTTTTCTATGCTTTGATATCAATAATTCATTATTTGTTTTATATCATCAGCAGAGTATCTATAAATTGAATCGCTAAAAAGAGGATTATCTTCTAAATCTTCAGCATCATTAAGTAAATTTGCAGCATAACAATTATAAGCTTTGACAAACCTATCTCTATTCGCTAAAACATGATCTGCACTAGGATTATTCATGAAAGCAATGAACTCGTTTCCAGGTCTTCCTGCTTCTTCTCATTTAAATGCTTCCATTCATTGTCCAAGAAAATCAATACCTAATCTCTCAAGTGACTGTCATGCTGAACCATCTAGGCCACACATATTAATTAAAAATCCTTTTAATGTTTGTAACTTTGAATTCTCATCAGGATCATTCTCGAACTTATTTTTAACTGACAAAATTGTATTAGAATCAGCTTCATTTAATCTTAGTACTTTCATCTAAAATGCTCCTCGTCTTCCTGATTGAGTAGATTGAAGTCAGTGTTGACAAACATTTCTGTTTCAGCCTTTTCCATAGTTGTTTTGTACTCGGGAACTAATCTACATGTTATGCTTGCGGGATAGATTGCTATAGAGTACATTTCAACTACTCTAAACAATCTACCTTCAGCTCCATCAAATGCAGATGGTATCTCAAATAAACAGCCAACTTGAAGATTTTCTAAATCATAAGGAACACTTATAACTGACATTTGATCTTGTAGCTCAGCATTTCAGCCAAGCTTTTTAGCTGTTTTTTGATCTATATTTTCATTAAATATACAACCAACTTTTACAGGATCACTATAACTTGTTTCTAATTCTCCTTGAGTTGTATATTGCTTGTTTTGGAGTGGATACTGGTACATACAAAATACACCTCTCAATGTAACCATCTCCTTAAAGTATCTTCGTTGAAGCTCTACAGGAGGGCTAATTAGTATTCCGTAGTCCCTGTCCATTGGATACTCCTATTTTCTAACTGCTCTACCGTAAACTCTAATAGCTTCTGATTGATTAGATTCATTAAGAGATTTTACAGTGTAGTTATATGTAAGAGATTCACTTACAAAGTTTTTATCAGTTAAAGTACCTTTTAAGATAAATGCTTTCTTTGATTTAGAGAAAGTCTCATTCATTCCTTCAGCAAGTGTCTTACCACGTCTTGTTGTTCTGAAGCTTTCAAATACAAATGAAGAGTTCTTAGTCTTACCAGATTTAAACTTAATAACACCTTCAATAATTAATTTATTGTTATTTGAAACAACCTTTGTAGTGTTAAATGAATCTACATTATCATAAACTCTACGAAGATATGATTCACCAATCTCATCAAATGATTCTTCATCAAAATCATCAATAGCAAATTCATCGTCGGCTTCATCACCTAATTCATCGTCAATAGCAGCTTCTTCAGCAGATTGCTCTTCATTATTTTCGATATCATTAATTTCTTCAGCATCAAGTGGAGCAATCATTTCATCTTCAACAGGAGCTTCAGCTTGCTCAGGATTACCCACTTCAACAACTACTTTTCCGTCTTCAGTTTTGACTTCAATATCTTGCTCATCTGTATGAACTTCAACATCGTTTAAGTCCTCTTTAAGATCTTTAACAGGCTCTTCTTCAGGATCAACTAATTTTTCTGTATCTTCAGATTGAACATCTTCAACGTCTTCTCCTAAAGATTCTTGAGTAGGAGCATGTGCAAATAATAAATTTGCAATGGCATCAATGTATTCATCCTGAGTCATATTTGCTTTATCAGCTAATTCACTCATACCATCATCATCGCACCAGTCAACATCATACTCTGGAATAGCATCATGAACAGTGTAAGCTAAGTTGTCATTAAAATCAACTAAACTGTCTTGTAAATATGAAACAACAAGATTCTTAACTGAATTAGCATCTTCTGTTAAAACAGATTCATTTACAACTAACTTATCAGGAATCTCTGTCACAGGATTTTCCATTGGTTCTTCTAAAATCTCAGCATGTTCAGAAGCAGTTTCAGGATTGACACCTACATCTGCAGGATTTTCAAAGTCTTCATGAATCTCTTCATCAGCATCAACATTAACAACAACATCATCGTTGTCTTCTGGCTGATCAACATGAACATCAACATCCTCTTCTACAGATCCCATATAGAAATCGTTGTTAAATGCTTGTTCAGCTTTTTCCATATCAGAACGAGTAGCTTCGAGTTCATGATCCACTTCAGCTTCATAAGCTGCATCAGCTAAGTGATTATAGACAATTCCATTAAGCTCTTTCTGTTCTTCAGGTTCTAAGTCTTCATTTAATGCTTCTTTAAGAGCTTCTCCAATCTCATCATCAGAGATTTCTGGAACATCTTCTTCCGCATCCTCAGCCTCTTCAGCATCTTCTGGCTCATCATCGAATTCACCTTCTTTAAAAGGTTCAATCTTTCCGATAACATTCCATCCAAAAGCATTACTACATACAGGGCACTGTTCCTCGATATTTGCTAATCCAGTGTCATCATCAATGATAACATCTTTGATATCTTTGTAGATTCTTGTGTGGCAGCAATCGCATTCAAGAATAACTTTACCAATATAATTATCTTGGAGGTCTTCAACTTCGTCAGCCTCTACATCAATAATTTCTTCCTCTGCTGGCGCTTCGATGTCATCAGCTACAAAGCTTTGTAATTCATCTATAACACCTTGATCCGCAGTCAAGTTAAAATCATCTTCTAATAATTTTAAACTTTGGAAAGCTTCTTTAAGGTAAAATTCCATTACTTTTATCCTCCGTTTATTTTAAATTATATAATAAATTTAGCATTATACCCACAGCTAAATTATGTAACATTTTTCACAGAATTAATCAATAGGTAACACTAAGTCAGTAGCAACTCTTAATTGTTCTCTTAATGTAGACAATTCATCGTTTCCTTCTGCCAGTAATGTAGCGCCATCATCAGTTCACAATGCATTACTCTGAACATATCTTGTACGAATTCTTCCAAGAATAACTTTAGTGTGTGCTAATGATAACTTGTAAAGAATGTCTTGCCAAAAATTAGTAACAACTTCACTTGGATCATGGAGCTTAGGAACAAATTCAATGACTAATTGAGAAGGAGTTCCTACAGAATAATTTACATATAATTTCTTTCCAAGCTCGTCGTATCTAAAATCTAAATCTGTAGACGACGTATTAGCTATTTGCTGATTCGTCGCATAATTTAAATATCTATAGATTCAATCGTTGGAGTAGTATCCTGAATATGTGTTATACATCTGTAGCTGAGATACATAGGCAGGATCTGCAATGCTATTGTCTCCGTTTCCTGCTCCAGCAATTCTATGAACAGAGAGTATAGATTCAATCTCAGGGTACTCCATTAAATCTATGCAACTTGACGCTTTAACTTGAATTAAATCAGTTACATTATAATATCTATTCATCTCTTCCATAGCCATTAAGACTATTTTTTCCAGGCCCTTATCATTAATTTCACACTCAATGACTCCACCTGTAAGTTGAAATTTTATCTTATCTACATAATCTTTTAAATCCATTAGATAGTTTCCTCCTCTTCCTCCTCAGGTTCTTCTTGAGGCTCTTCGAGTTCATCTGGAGTAGGTTCCTCATCTTCAATAGGAATATCTTCAATATCATCAAGTTTATCCTCAGGAGGCTCTATGATTCCATCTGTAATTGCCTGTTGGTAAGATACTCCATATAACGCAGGGAAGATTACATTAAAGTATTTATCAGGATAATGTTCTTCCATATAAGTAATATAATTTGTAACACATGACGCTAATTTAAGAGCTCAGTCTAAATCAGCAAGTACCTTCATGACATGCTTGCATCCTGCTCCTTGAGAATCATTTGGATTTGTGATCCTAGCTGGAACTACTTGAGGATGTCCTGAATTGTATCTTCCTTTTGATGATCAGTACGCCATTCTATATTTCCAGTCCGGACAAGTACATGATACATAAATATCTTGTTTATTTATGGCGTCAATAATAGCTCTATAAACAACTTTATATTCAAATCCCCATGAATTTCTCTGGAGTTCTCTATTAATTGCATCTAATATCCCGTCGAATAAAACTTCAACTTCATAGTTGTCTGTTTCACCTTGAACAGGAATAAAAAATGACAACAAGTTTGCTTTGAACAAAGCATTCATATCAATTTTATTGAATGCCGACACTGAATTATAGATATGCTGTAAATTCTTTCTATCATATCTAGTAGTGCCGTATGATTTTGTAACATCAGCTTCTTTACTTTTTTGAAGGAGTTGATGTCTTGTCTTTTCATCAAGTCTTGTTCTCATATATTAAATTTAGCAATTCCCTTTTATAAAAATATACATTAAAAAATAGGGAAATTAAATCTCCCTATCCATCTTAAGTTTAATATACTTTATATCCCGTGGATCATCTGTGATCTCTAAAAGTCTCCCCATCTGAAGCTGAAAAAACTTTTCATTAATTACTCCTGCAAGTAATTTAGACTCTAAATCTTGCACAGCTAAAATAATTGCTTTGTTCATGATATCCTCCACATGATAAATTTAGCAATAAAAAAGGAGGGCCTTCGCCCTCCTCTTCAGGTAATTTGAGTTTACTAAACTAAATCTCTGCTTCTTTACCTTCGAAAAGGTTGTATCTAGCGGAGTTGTTACCATCAATAATCTCAATCTTGCTGAGTAATAATGGGTTGATAATCTTCATGTCGTATAACGTACTGAAGCCTTGGCTCATTCTACCATCAGCAAAGCCGAGTAACTGAGTAGGAACAATTGGCATATAAGGAGCGTAGACACCAACAGCAGTCTTGCCATCAGCACCTAAAACACCAAGGTAGCAAACTTTTTCGCCAAGAATTGGAGAAACGATGACCTTCATACCAGCAACTGTACCAGCGACATATGGTCCATTAGCAACAGTGTTGTTAGAGGCATTGAATCCCTTGACGAAAGTTAAGATTGGCATTACATCTGGAGAAACTAACATCCAGTTAGGCATGAATCTGCCAGTAGCCTTGTATACGATAGCCTTAGCCTGCTCTAACTTACGAGCAAAACCTTCAGCCTTCATGGAATAAGAAATAGTATCTAATTCTTCATCAATCCACTTGACGAGGTGGTTAGGATCGTTAGCAGCTAATTCATCAGCAGTTTCCTTTACGAGGAATACAGCTTCACTATCGATTTCATACTCTAATTCTGCCTGAGCTTGCTGAGCGATGGTGGATTCGAAATCCATACCATAGTCCTGCTTAGCCTGGAAAGCAGCGAACTGAGAGTATTCAACAGCTAATCTACGAGCCTTTGCAGTTAATGCAACACCCTGCATTCTAGCAACGACTGAAGGAAGTTTTTCCTGAGGAATGTACTGGTTGTCATAGATATATCTGATTCTGTCGCCATCAGCAGCACCACTTAAGATGTTACCTTCAGCATCAACTTCAACAACACCTGGGTTGCCTTCAGTATCTAATTCATCCATGTTTTCAGCCTTGAGAACTGGAGTCCAAGATAACTTTAAGCCACCTTCAGAGTCTTCTTTTAATACTTCAACAACAGCCTGTCCAGAGTAACGAACACGATTTTCATCCATCTTGCCGAAACCAGCAAATGGGCTCATGATCTTGTTGTTAACATTCCAAGCGGATTGATCATATCTGCTCATAGCAGAAGTGAATGGAGCATCTTCTAATTCACCACCAGCTCCACCTTTAGGCTCACCAAGAGCGTATTCCATATAAGTGATGTAGCCAGTAAAGCTGCTCATTGGAGCAACCATGAAGATTTCATCAACGATGAAGTTAGGAACTGCTAATGCAGTAATGTCCATGCAGAACGTCTTGTACATACCAAGGTCAGCTCTCTGAGTACCAGCAGCAACCTTGAATGCTTCGTTTAAGAAAGTAGCAGTATTGTGTAAGCACTGAGCAGTTAACATCTTCTTTGTGTTGCTCATCTTAGCGCCTTCATTCTTCTGGGCGTAGTACTTTTCACTAATAGCAAGTCTACCTTTGTAGCTTTCTAATAAATTCATTATATTAAATCCTTTCAACTAAAATAAATTTGATAAGTAGCCGGAAATCTCATCATCAGGTAAGCCAGCAGCTCCCTTAATGTATTCCTTTTCAGAAGCTTTGAAATTCAACTTCATGTTCTCATTTATATGAAACGGAAGTTTACTCATATTTGCTTTCTGTTCAGCTAACTTGTTGCAAATCGAATCAACATCTTTATGAGAATATGATTCATTTAGCTTTGCTCTTACAGCCTCTTTTGAAAGACCATTTGCTTCACATTTAGCATCTAAATATCTTTCTTTCGATTCTTTAAGAGCGGTCTGGTATTTCTTAGCAATATCAGTAACCTTAGCTAATTTTTCGTTAGCTGTTTCTGATTTCTCTGTCAATACCACAACTCGATGATTCAAGCCTGAAATCTTAGCTTCAGACTCTTGTAATTGTTTTGTTAATTCTTTTCTTGAAGAAATAATTTTCTCAAGTCTAGAGTTTTTGGATTCAATTAATTTGTCTTTGTACTCAAGTTCCTTCGTAACTTTGTCAAGTTTCTCTTCAAGATTCTTAACATTTTTAGAAGTTTGACTTAAGCCAGCTGAAGCTTTCTTATATTTAGAGAGCTCCTCATTCAATTTATTTTCCTTTGCATTGCAAACAGATAATTTTTCTTGAAGTGACAAATTATCTTTTTCCAACTCTCCGTTTTTCAACAGAGCTTCTTGAAGTTCTTTTACCAAATCTTCCCCGGCATTACCAGCATTATCTTCAGTTACTTGATCTTCTTTATTAGAACAGCCATCTTCGCTGACTGATTCTTTATTAAATTTAGCATCTTCATTCAATGAATCTTGATCAAATTCTAAATCATCGGCATTCATTGATAGTTGATCTGCCAGATCTCTTAATTCACCTACTAAATCCTGAACTGTATCCCCATTAATAGCATAAGAACCTCTCACACCATTTCTAACTTCATACATTAAATCTTCAAGATTTCCAAATGTTTGCTCTAACTGACCTTGAATATTATCTCCTCAACCATCAGTCGACTGGAGCTCTTCATCTACTTGTTTTTCTAAAACATCAAGTGAGGCAGAGATAATATTATCACCATCTCTATGAACGCCAACATTACATGCAGTGGGCATATCTCTTGTATCTAAATCACATAATGCATCAAAGATAGGACCTAAATCTTCTTTTGTGACTTTATGATCAAGTTCTTTTCTTAATTGATAATGAACATTACCAAACAATGTTTCGCCTTTTCTCTCAACCTCTAAGCCTAACTCAGCGAACTTATCTTCAATAGGCTTTAAATCTTCTTCAGAAGGTTTAACTAATTTTTCATCTATATTCATGTTTCTACCTTTTAATAAATTAACTAATCTATCAAAGTCATCAGATTTTAATTCTTTACCATCACAAGATGTTTTGTACATATTACCATCTTTATAAATCTTGCAATCACCTACCGAAGCAACATAGTCATCAGACTCATTTAAATTAATATCTAAATTGCTAAGAGTCTCATTCATAATTTTCTTATCAGCTTCAGAAGCTTTATTTAACTCTTCAGTTAGTTTCTCTTTAAGAGTTTTACCATATTTCTTTTTAGAATCTAATGATTCTACGAAAGACAATCTAGCATTTTCTACAGCAGGAATTTCTACAAGGTCGAATGCATTAAGCTGATACGTATCAGGATCGACCTCTTCATTTCCTTCAAAATCTTCAATAATGTCTCCAGTACCTCTACTTGAAATACCGAATTTATATCCATATTTTGCTAATTGATATGCAATCTTTCCACATGGAGTATCAAGAATATCAATATAAGTAACAAGTTGACCTTTATCATCTTTAACAGGAGGTTCAGGCATGATAACAGCGACTTTGCTCATGTCAACTTCTTCATAATCAGGGTGACAAAGTTCACCGAATATTCCACCGTTTGCAAATCTCTCTTTAATTAAATCTGAATTAAAAAGTTTTTCCCACAAATCTTGACTGTAATGACGGCCATTTCTTGTTGGGGCAGCGAAGCTAGCAACAGGTCCGTACAGTCTTCCAAGAATTCCTTTCTTGGATTTTTCTTCGGGGGATATATTTTTAAATTTTAATGAAGTATCTTCATTTAATTTCTTAATCATCTTTCAACCTCCCGGTTATATATAAATTTAGCATTATTACTGAAACGTTTTCATTACTTAATCATATCTAAAGCTTTTATATCTGCTTTAGTTATTTCAAGTAATTTTCTAGCCGGCTCGAGATTGTAAGTATTGAAATAGATTTCAAGTACTTTTACAATCTCATTAGCCCTTGCATGCTTATAAAATAACGCTATATCTTCAGGTTTATACTGAAGGATCTGATTTAGCAAAGCTGATAAAGTAGTCACAATAGTTTTAGGATCACCTATTGTATTCTCATCTGATCTCATAATATTTATATATAATTTACTTCTCTTATTATTATAAGATTTTCTTATCTTCTCATAAAACTGAAGAACATCTAATGATCTATTATCATTAATTTTTTTCAGAGCTTCGAGTGGAATTGTCTGAGATGTTAAAACTAAATTCATCTCATTCTTCACATCAATTCCTTTATTTTGCAATTCAGTAAGCAGTAATATTATGTCACTCTTTGCTATCATATCTTCCTTTCTTGATAAAATCAACTAAAGTTATCTTACTTCATTAAATGAAATACCTAATTGTTCGAAACTAGGTAAATCATTTGCTTCATTTAATAAATCACCTGTTCCGTTATAGAAACTTTCTTCAGGTGCTTCTTCTGTTCCGAGATCAAGAGGCTCAGAATTAACTTCACCACCTAAATCTTCGATATCAGGAAGTTCATCACTTCCTCCTCCTAAGTCAAGATCTCCTCCTCCGGTATCACTAGAGAAGTCTCCTCCTCCGCCTCCGAAGTCAAAATCATCTCCACTAGCAACTTCATCCACTTCAGTCTTGCTCAGTTTATCTATCTCATCCTGAATAAATCCTATTACTTCAGTATTCGTAATTGTATTAGATAATAATGACTTAAGGATTTCAAGTTTAGTTTGCTTATCTTCTATTTCGTCTAATAATCCCATGATTTGCTGGATATTATTAATAGAATTAGATAAGTTTTCTTTTCTGTCTTTTTCTTCTTGAGTCGTAGGTGACTGCATGTGAAGAGTAAACTTGTTGATATAATCAACTAATCCTCTTTCAAGAAGAATTAAGTTAACAGCATCAGTAATGCACTGAATATACGCGTTCTGACCTCTCTTAACTCTCTTGGCGTAGTTACTAGAGATAAGAGATAATGAAGTACCACCATTAAATCCAGCAGCATCATCTGTATCACCTAAATATTGTTTAGGAATACCTAAAGAACCGAAAACTTTATTCTTCCAGTAATCTAAGTCAACGAGATCACCTACATTTACATCGCCTCCAATTTGTGCTGTGCTTACTGCACCTTTTCCTTCATGAACAGGGAAGTACAATATATTCTCTACAGGACCTGTATTAGTATAATCAGTCATTGAAGTTCCTAGATTGTAAGAAGATTTCTGTTCAACCATTGACTTAATTCTTCTCAATAATACCTGAACTTCATTCTTGCCCATATCTCCAACTTCAACATTAATTGTTCTTAAAATTGAAGACTTTGTCAATCTATTTAACAATACAGAATTTTCAAGTAATGATAATTCTCTCCATACTTTAAATGTATTATAAAGCAATGATTGACCTCTCTTGACACTGAATGTTAACATATCAGTTTCATAATCAGCTGTTTCATCTGTAGAGAAACTAACCTCTTCAGAGGTTCTGTCTGAGTTATCTTCTAATGAAGCATGAACAAACTCAGTTGCTCCATAAATATCTACATCTCCCTTTTGGAATTTGTAGAAGTATTGATTATTTAATAACTTAGCGTTAGCATCTTTAACATAATTAGCTAAGACTCCCGTATGAGTTCTGATGTATGCACATGTTTTACCGAACTTAACTAAATCAAACATATCAGCTGGATTTTTAATCATCTCAGCGTATTCAGCATACTTATCATTTTTAGAATAAATCTTTAAAATTAAATCTTCATCTAATCTTGATTTATCTTTAGCGCTAATCTTATCAAAATCAAATTCTGACTTTCTGTAAAGCTTTAAATAAATATCACCATATTTATATAAAGCATAAAGATGACTATAAGCATATTTATCAATGTTAAGAGCATCTAAAATCTGATTGACTGCCCCTGTAACTTTCTCATCATTAGATTCAGCCCACATGACTTTACCTTGTTCGTTAGGCTCTGTGGAATCAGCAGTATAGATTTCTAATGCTGTAGAGATAATAGGATCTTCTGCCATTAAATCTAATAATCGATAAACCTCATCTCTCGATCTAGAAATAGTTGTAAATGAATTTAATGCTGATGTATCTAGAGTTCCGCTTTGCTGGTTCTCAATAATATTATCGTATATATGATTATCAACATCAATATCATTTATTTTCCCAGGGAGAGGTTGAGCTATAGCTTTATTTTCATAATCAATATTTTTAAATACTTCTTGATCAGCCATATTATCTCCTTATCAATTTAGTATTCCATCAAATATATCTAACGGAATACTATTACTATCGAAGTCATGAAATATATCATGTTGTTTAGAAGAGTATGTAGGATGTTGTTTTAAGCTTTCCTCAAAACTCTTCACATAATTTGTTAGCTCTTCTCTAGACTCGTTGAATTCTGTCAAAGCTTCCAGATTCTCACCATAGTCATATGCGAACTCTTCACCATGTTTACTAGCATTTCATAATGCTCCACAGATGGCATCCGCTGAGTCCTTACTATTTATTCCAGAAGGGTCATGATCGACTTTACCGTTATTGTTGTTACGTTTAAGTCCAACTAACTCTTCAGTAAGAAGATTTATTCCTTTACGAGGAAGAAGTAATCTTCTTTCATATATAGAATTTTTCAAATAAGCATAAGGCTCACAAATATTATTGTTAACCCTATCTACTGATATTATACTATAATTATATCCCTTTGATAAAAAGTCTTGTTCAACACCTGCTCTTGCAAATGTATCCGATGATAACCCCTTTATTTTAAAACCTTGTTCCTTTAGCCAATAAATAAAGTTTCTTGTTTTCTCAAAACTCACTTGATGACCTCTAGGAGCTTTTACAGATACGACAAATGCGAGCTGGTAAATCATTTCATTAGAAAGATTTCTCTCAACTATTCCTTCACTTGTTTCCTCTGTTTCATGTTTTATTCCCTTAATTCAAATTCCACCGATACCGGTTTTATCTCCTGTGAGAGACATGTCAAGGTGAATAAATAGAGGTTTGTTTTTCATTTCTTCAGACACACGTGTCATGTCGAAAAATTCATAATATTGAGTAGGATCATCTTGACCATCGCCAACTTCAATAATATCTTTAGTAAAAGGATTTATAAAAGAATCAACTTTTGATTGTGTTATCCTTTCACCTGATATATAGTTACTTGTACTTGATGTTGATATACCTGCGATATCTGTTAAAGCTATATCAATATCATCTACAAAGTTTTCATAATAACCTATAGGAACATCTAATAATCTAAATCCCTTCTCAATGTAATACTGACACTCCTCATCTGTAATATCAGGAGGAAGAACTTCAGATGGAAGAAATTTATTTCCTATAGCAATTTTAAATGTTCTATCAGAGTTTTTATCTGTTCTAATAATCCACTGTGGCTCATCAACAATTATTGTTGTTTTACTTTCATTTCGTCTTTTATTTTCAATGAAAGTCTCCATATAGGATTGCTCTGTTCTCTTAGATGAAGCTAATACAAGAATTGTTGGATTTGTAGACCCTCTCATAAAACGAGATTGCATACGTGCTGTTGCCGATGAAACAAGCTCAGTAGCCTTTTGTTTTTGTTTCTCGACATCTTGATTAGGCATAAAGCTTATTTCATCAAAGAACGCTCAGAACAATGCACGTCCTATGAAATGTCTAGGCATAGAACCACAAATTAGCTCTACTTTACTCTCAGGTTTAGGTGATCACTCTGGATTGTTAGATTTCGAAACATCCCCATGAGCCATAAATCACTCTGATTCCTGAACCATATTTTGAAGTTTACTTCAAGCAACTCCTTGAGCAGCATCAATTGTTATATTAATAACAGCAAAAGAAATAACATCCGTAGACATTATTCCATAGTAAACTGCTGGATCTTTTAAGCAAAGCATTCTATATAGCTCATAAAGACCTATAATTACCGCTTCTGTTGATTTACCGATACCGATAGCACCTGTCAATGCTAACGTATTGCATATCGCAGGCTTCAATGGATCAGGATAAATTTTCTTAAGAAGCTCTTCTCAATAGGGAAATAAAGTAAATTTTCCCTCAGCATTCATGAGTCCTCTTCCTAGATATTTAGGGTCATGAATAAAAGTCTCAATATCTACAGGAATTTCCCTATAGTCTTCAAGTAAAATATTGTCCATTGTACTGGACACTCCTTCACTTGACATTTCATTGAGAATTTTTAAAACAGCTTCTCTTTCTTCTTTTGTTAAATTTTCTAAATTAGACATTATCTACTTTTATTTTTATTTTTTAATATTCAGATGACTCTATAGGTACCCAGATAAAGCACCATCCTTCAGATGAATCATTAACTAATCTAAGATCATACTCAGAATTTTCATCTAAACTATCAAACTCAGGATATATATCATCTATTGATACTTTAATCTTCTCGATCTCCTGCATATGCTCATCTAACGAAGCGTTAATTGATTCAACGCTCTGATCAACTGAGGCTGCTTTTTCTTTCAGTGAGGCGATGTCAGACTCTGCAACAACTAACTTCTGCTCTGTAGAAGCGATTTCATCTAAGACTCTATCGATAGTAAGCTGATATTGAGCTAACGCATACTGAGCATTTTCTAAGCCTCTTTGAATTTCAGGAATTAAGCTTACCTTTGCTTTGTCATTATTAGTGTAGTTATTATCAGTATGGTTATAATCTTCATCATCAACAACACCCTTATATATAATAAATTGATAAACAAAATTAGCAATTTCATCTGCCTTTTCATCAACATATTTTGTAAGAGCTTCTTCACGAAGTAAGGCTATATCCTGTGAATTTCCAGAAGCTTTATTAGAAGCTTTGAAAATAAGTTTATCCTTATTTGCTGATATCTCATCCACATTTAAAAGATCTTTATCATATTTAATTTCTAATACTTTTTCTGAAATTCTTTTGAATTCATCTTTAACATCAGCACTAAGTTTATTTACATTTTTCTTTACAAGATTCACAAGATCTTCTTGTTTATTGATATCACCTTTCAGCTTCCCTCAGAAAGTAACATATTGTGTAACATCATCCTCGATGTCAGCTGATAATTTCGTATCTTTAACTTTAATCATACCCAATCTCCTAATCCACTATAATGAATTTTGTTTTTTGTACAACGGTATCAACATGAACTTCACCGGCTTCATCTTTATATAATACCTTTATCTGATAATAGTATACACCTGGTTCAAGATCAATTGTATCTTCAGGCTGGAGAGTGACCTTTAATGTTCCGCCTTCGTAATCATAATCATCGTAACCGTACTCTTTCTTTATAAAAGCACATTCGAAATGTTGATTAGGTCTCATCAACCCAAAAAGAAGCACGTCACCTTCTTCTAAAATATATCTCTCAATATTAGGGAATTTTCCAGTTTTAAGTTCAACAGAAAAGCTGAAAGAGTCTCCCCTAGTCATTGTTATAACTTGATTTTTCTTTATTAGGTATAAACTCATTCTCTAGTACCTCATATATTAAATTTAGCAACTTAATAAAAATTCTTATTCGTTATAAGCTTTCTGCTAATCTTTTTCTCTCTTTGCTTTACTTCTAATTTAGGCTTTCCCTTTATTTCTCTTATTATAGCTTGAGAAGCTCTAGCATTTCTAGTCGTAACACCTGCTGTCTTCACTTCAGGATTTATTCAAGTCGAATAAGCATCATTCAAGAAATGTGATCTTTCATATTTAGGCAACTTTGTAGAAAGCCTCATACCATTTAAATCATGTTTGCATCTCTCGCAAAAAACATAATCCTCAAACCCAGTTCCTTTTTCAGGATCAACATCGGAGTCATAATTAACTCTTGCAATAGCTTCACGAGAAATTACACTAAAATTATTAAGGAAATTAGATACTCAATAGTACTCTTTTTTATTACTTATAATTTTATAAATATAATCATCATAATCACGCTGATTATCACTTAACTCCATATCATCATCTAACATGATCATATAGTCATAATTAGTTCTTAGGAATTTATCTCTAAGTTCTATCCTAGCATTTGTGACTCCAAGTTTATCTTTGTAGTAATGTATTGCTGTATAGGAATCACTACTAATACCAAAATCCCCTCAATTCTGAGCAATAATAATTATAGGAAGTTTAAAGTGATCATTCAATTGCTTAATTAATCGTTTAACTCTTGACTTCCTCACGTTTCTCTTAAGCTCATCGCCTGGAATATAGCTAACAATTCCTATACATATGCTAGTACCCTCATCTTGATAGTCTTTTGTTTCTCTATGATTTAGATATAATATCTTCTCTTCAGTCTTCTTATTTATCCTTCAGAAATATTCTAAATCAATGACTCTGTCCCCAAAACTAGCATCTGTTCCTCTAGCTAGCTTTTGATTTATAAACTCATCAAGAGTCTTTGTCATGTAATGATTTATATAAGCTTCTTCACAATTTCTAGCACCTGATATCTTAACAGATGTAGGTTCACCATCTGGCATAACTTGTTTAGGAAGATCACCATTTATTTTGCATCAGTGATTAGAACATATCTCTACATCGCCATCAATTCTTCCTCTGACAAATTGTTTGCAATGAGTCTCGAAGTTATGACCTTTAAGACGTTTTGTTATTCCTTGCCATACGGGAACAGATGTATCTCTGTAAGGCAGATCATCATCACCAAACATATGTCAATTTAATTTAATGACATTGTAGTCTTTAAATTTCTCATCATTAAGAAATGCTTTGATATTTGCTCATTGCTTAGGAACTACATACTCATCTATATCAAGGAATCCTATCCAATCATATTCATTTCTATAATCATTATAAAATTTATTATAGACTGGAATTTGAAATTCTTTTGCTCCTGGAATCTTTGTTATGTGAACTTTATCCAGATAGTCTTTATCTATTCTAGATTCTACAGGCTCATAGTCAGCATCATTATTATCTCATAGATAAATATCATCGACACCTCTATCTATATGCCACTTCACTCAGTCATTAATATAATTATTCTCGCATTTAGCAACAGCGCATATTGCAATTTTACCATTTAAAGGAAAACTATTAAGAAGATTATTCTGAACTTCTTCAAGTTCTTCTTTTGATGGTCGATATAAATCAGGATTACTATGAACATATTGACTAAATTTCACATCAGTTCATTTTTCTTTTACGTAATCAATACTAAATACTGAGTAATAATCTTTGAATTTAAAATTTTCTTTTGAATATAATTTTCTATTTTCAATATGAATTGCAGGAATTCCTAATGAATGTGAGAAAATAATTCCATGAAGAGAGCTTGAAAAAATAAATCTACATTCATTTATTTGGTCAAGCAATCCTTCAATGTCATCTGTTCTTATATCTATAATAGGAACATTTAATTTTTTATACCGTCTTACAAAATCATCGTAATCTACATAATGAGGTATAAATCCAAACTCATACTTCTTTTCAGTCTTAGGAGTATAAAATTTTGAAGCTAATAGCCCAGGATCTCCAACAGCGATCTTCTTTTTAGTATTTAATTTGCTATAAGATAATTTTCCTCTCACAGCAAATATCTTAGTTAGCTTCTTAGGTTTATCCACTTTATTGTGGAATCCACTTCCTCAAACATAAGGATTTCCCTTTCAGTCACTTGCTTGAAGGATAGAGCCACATGTAACTATATCAGGCTCTGTACTAAATTCACATGTGAATCCCATCTGTTCAAGAAGCCACTTGCCATAGTAGTCACCGGCATTCCTACCTGAAGGAATAACAGACACAGGAGGATCGTACCATCAAAGTTTAATATTCTTATTTTCCATTATAATCTCCTCACCATATCCCTCGTTTTATCTCCAATTGAGTGTTTATTAAATTGTTTTCTAAATCATGTTGAATTAGGATCTCGAGATGAATCTGAAACATCATTCAGTGACGTTCTTTTGAAAATGAACTTAAATACTTTAAACTTCTTATCAAGAGCCATTATTAAATACATGTCTTCAAAAAAGTCACCTTGCTCAGCTTCGCCTTTAGGGAAATCGATTTGCTTATAAATATCCTTTGATATCGCGAATAATTTTAACAAAAAAGATTTATAAGCACCTCATTGTCCTGGGTGATCTTCTATCTGCTGAATATATTTATCAGCATCTTCTTTAGTGCCGACCAGTTTGGCGTCATCATCAAGCATTATAAGATAATCATAATCAGAATCTAAGAAGATCTCTCTTAGCTTTCTTCTGGCTTCTGTTATTCCCAATTTATTAGCATACTTAAATACTGTAGCATGTTCTATCTCGACATCATTGCCTCAATTCTGAGCGACTATTATTATGGGCAAAGAAAAAAGCTCATTGCATTTTGATATTACATTATGCAATCGCTCTTTTCTAATTTCTCTTAATCTTATATCATCAGGTAAATATGATATTATTCCAATACAAATTTTCATAAATGCAAAAAAGGAAAACTTAAGTTCTCCTTATTTTAATCTATCTACTGTCATATTAAAATCCTGCTACTTGAATAGTCTCACCTTTGAGAGCATTGCATGCTGTTGTATCTAAAGTATAAAATCTCAAAGTGTTATTAGCAACACATTCAATATATACAACATTATTTCAAGCTTCCCTAAGTGTATCTTTCTTTGCAGCTGTAGGAATAAGCACAGTCACTACAGGATTGCTTACAGGAGGAGCTGAACCTCCCACAATTCCACTTACCGTGACATCTATATAATATCAGCTACCGCTAGATGATCATGATGGACTTGATGGCCATATAAAAGTTGTATAGCTGAATCCGAGTGTATAATTGTTAATCGTTGCTATAGGCATTATTAGTATCCTTTAACTGCGATAGTTATAGCAGCTGTTACAGCTTCGGTAGCATAAAGCCTGATTTTATTAGCAGATGTAGTTGCTCTGAATATTTTAGACCATTGCTCTATTATCGTATCATAGTTTGTCGCTGAAGTTAATTTAGGTGAGAGAATAGGAGTGCTATCAGCTGTAACTCCTGACACTGTGTAATCATGATACACACCACCTGTCGTGGAATCTGAAGTCCATGTGTCTGAAGCTCCTACATTAAAAGTTGTGTAAGAGCCACCAATATTATAACCATTTATCGTCTTAACTGTTGACATATCTATCTCCTTAAGCTAATGTAACTATTCCGCCAGTAATTGTCATAGCTGTTCCACTGACTGAAACGCTTGCCATTGTAGCCGCATTAACGGTAACTCTTCCGTAGAATGGGCCTTGAGCACTTGTCGAAGGCGTAACTGTAGTTTGTTTCCACTGTCCTCCTTCAATTATGTACTTAAGTGATTCTTGTGTAGTTCCATTGTAAGCAGAAGCCATCAGATAACCTGCAGACGAAGAATTAGTATAATAAACAACTCCTCCGTCAGAATTAGTGCTTCTATCATTGATGTTAACTAATCCATAGTTATTTGTTCCGTCATTGTTTTTAACAAAGACTGTACCACCATTATTTGTTACATCTGCTTCTCTATATTCACCTAATGAATCGATAAAGATAGCTGAAGATGATGATCCACTTCCAGCAGAAGCAGTTGTGTGAAGAACTTTTCCAGTAGGAACATTTATATTAGTTATATACTTAGTTGCTCCTGTAAGAGCTGTAGCACTTCCAGCTGCTAATGCAGTAGCATTATCTGCTTTCGAAACATATCCGTTAACAGCGCCATTGTAGAGTACCGCTGCTCTTGTAGCTGTACCTGATCCTGTAATAGATAATCTAATTCCATTAGGATCATCATCAGCTAAGGTCATTGTAGAGCTAGCGACTGAAACTGAGCCGCTTACAGCTCCACCGTCGAATGCTGGGTTAGCATCTGGAACGGCACTGATTGTGTAATAAGCTGCAGAAGCATTGTAACCAGTTGGAATCGCGATATATTGAGTACTTGTGCTTCTTGCTATTGTAGCTTTGTTTGTTCCTGAGGGTGCTGTAGTAACTGCTGCCGTAGGAAGAGTCATGCTAGCAACTGCATTTACAGTTACTCTTCCGTAATAAGGTCCTTTTTGTGAGGTAGATGGAGTAACATTAGTTGTTACTCATGCTCCGCTATCTACTATATATTTTGCTCCTGATAAAGAACCTCCACTCGTATCATAAGCATCTACACTTAATTCAGCTGATGAATTTGACGCTGTTGCTTGCCAGCTATTGACTGCGCCGCTATCAACATATTTTGACTTGAGACTTGAATCAGTAACAGTTACAGATCCTTGACCATTAGAATTAACCGCTGTAGTACCGCCATTATGTGTAACAGTTATATTTCCAGTACCAGAACTACTAACTTTAACATGTCTATAACCAGCATTTGTAATATTAATATCTGATGTAGTGTCTAAAGCTGTGTCAGCCGCTGCTGATAAACTAAATGGAACATCTTTAGGAACTGTTATGGCAGTTATATATCTTGTTTTACCTGTCAATGTTGTAGCGGAACCAGCTGCTAAGGCGGAAGCATTATCAGCCTTTGTTACTCATCCACTAACGGCACCACTATAGAGTACAGCACCTCTAGTCGCGCTAGCAGCACCTGTAACAGAGATACCGTTATTAGTATCGCTTAATGTTACATTAGATCCAGTGATTCCTGTCACTGAACCTGTCACAGCTCCGCCATCAAATGCAGGGGAAGCTGTCTTAATAGGAATATATGTATCAGCAGAAGCATTTGCTCCACCAAAACCAGCAAAATGATATGAAATTTCCTCCGCATCAACTCATCCAGCTGTAGCCGATCTACTATAAATAACATTACCTATATCTTCAGCTGATTTTACCTTGACATAAACACCACTTGAAGGAGCTGTAGTTGTAGCATTTCCATTAGCAGCATCAGTAACACCTGAAATCGAAATCGCTTGTTTAGAAATAACAGGTGTTACAACATTGTCAACGCCAGAAGAGGTTGTAACTGAACCTTGTTTAACATAATAAGTAGAAGTAGAATATTTATTAGCTTCTATCTTAGCATTACTAACTGTACCTGTAGTACTAGTACTAAAATAAGTAGAGCTTGGAGTATATGAGCTATGTGCATCTGCTTGGGCTAAATAATACTTATCTGTTGAGTTGTATCCAGCCCCGATCTTAATATATGATCCTCTGTTTATTGTACCAGATGATGTCGAGCCAGAAGGAAGTGTTGTATTATTCGTTATAGTTGCATTTGCTATGCTTCCAGTTATTTTGCTTCCGTTTACATAGGCTGTTTTGCCATCTAAAATATCTGTTGCAGCTGCTGTAGCATCACTGGAGAACGTACCTGTAATATTAGCAATTCTAATAGCACTATCTACATCTCCTATAGTTACGGTTTGACCAGCGGCTATTTTTGCAGCTGTAGCCGTATGAATAACGGGACTTATAGCGTAACAATGAGCTGTACTTAAATAACCCGCAGGTAAATTAATGTATGTAACATATGAGTATGGATAAACATTGGCCTTTAGTGTTCCACTTTGATTTGTAGCTGAACTGGAAGGAAGCGTCATATTAGCTACAGCTGAAATAGTATAGTATGCAGCTGCACTATTATATCCAGCAGGAATCGCGAGATATCTTGTGGAGATATCTCTACCGATTGTTAGTTTATTTGTACCCGCAGGAGTTGAGGTAACCGTACTAGTAGGTAATGTCATAGTAGGCATTGTTCCTGTAAGTTTCTGTCCCCCTGCATAAGCTGTCTTAGGAGATAATATATCTGCAGCAGTTGCCGTTGCGTCTCCGGAAGGATCTGTATTTATAGCTGCAATTCTCTCTGGAAAAGTATCAGCTACTATAGACGCTGAAGTTCCATCTTTATCGCGAATTGCTTCTGCAATATCGTCAAATAAACTTGATAATGTTGTATGATTAGGCATAAATAATCTCTCCTTTAATACGCAGCTCTCATAGCAGCAATTATTTCTTCTTCAACTATGTCGTTAACTAGACTTACAGGAGTAAGCTTATTTGTGGATGACGCTGCATAATCACCTGTAGTAGGAATCGTATCCAATGCAAGATCAATAGCATCATCTATCTGCTGACCTGTATGAGTTGACTTATATTTTACCATTGTATAATCCTCCCTTTAAGCACAACGGATTTATTTTAACTTCTTAATATGTTTAATCCAGTCATCAAATGTAACTGATTCCATAAGAAGACCTTCTTGATAAAATCTATTTTTAATTCCCATTATTATCTGAGCTTTAACTTGCTTATCAATTGATTCAAATAAATCTTTGAACTGATTATAATATTCTTTAAATCTTAGCTCAGTATTATGACGATATTCTTGATTTTCCTGATCAATCCACTCATCCTTATTCATAGTAAAATATGCATCATAAATCATGCTTGTAGCATAGAATTGAGCATCTTCTTTTTTCTTTCTTCTAAGCAATTCATTGACTAACTCAGTATTAGAATCAAGCATATTATTATAAGTTTTAAGAATATACTTAGGATCATGTCTGCATACTGATTCATCTCTTCACTTCCAAAGATAGAAAGGCGACTGACAATACTTAATATTCGTAGAACACTTTTGAGCTAAGCAATTAAAATAAGAATCTTCATGAACAGTAAGCTTAGGATTGAATTGAATTTTGTTCTTGATCAAGTACTTTCTATTATACACTTTGCCATGAACAAATGTTGAATCCATCTCACGATTTATATAAGTTATTTCTCCATTCTCTGGAAATCTTGATTCCTCTATAAATACAGATACTAATCCATCAAAACCCTCAACCATCTCTCTAAATATTATCCATAGGCCACAAGCATTGTAAAACATATCATCAGCGTCACAGAACATTACATAATCTGCTTTAGCTTTCTTTAAACAATAATTTCTAGTAGCACTAACACCTTCATGTTTATTATGATAATATTCTATTTTAAATGGATAAGAATTCAGAAAATCTTCTGAAAGTTTAACATCAGTACCATCATTAGTTATAATAACACCAATGTCTTTGAAATCAATATTCTGTTGAATTGCTATGCTATCTAGTAGAGGTTTAATGACTTCATCAGTCTCTTCATACTGAGGAACTAAAATCTGTAATCTCATTTATCTATCTCTCTTTCATGTCTATTAAAATATACATTATATTCCAACCATTCTATTGCTATATGTCGTTCAATTGGCGCGTGCTTTATATAAATTTAACAATGAAGCAGGAACATAAATTGACCCATAATGCCCTAAATATGTTGAATTTGATAATGGAGTATATGAAAACGCATAGCTTCCCAATGTACTACACACTGTCGATCCTGTTAAATAGACACTCTCTAGCTTAGAGCAGCCATAAAATGCTGATGAGCCTATGTATGTTATCTCAGGTAATGATATTGATGACAACATACTGCAATTTCTAAAAGCAGAAGATCCTATATATGTAGCATTAGGGAATGACACTGAGGCTAAAATTGAACAGTATCCAAAAGCATACTCTCCTATAAAGGAGGTATTAGGAAATGATACTGATATTAAGTGCGAACAAGAAAGAAAAGCAGAAGATCCTATATATGTAGCATTAGGGAATGACACTGAAGTTAAGCTTGTGCAGTTCATAAAAGCACTATAATTTATCAATGTTACATTAGGAAATTCTGCGTTACTTAAAGAGTAACAATTTTGAAAAGCAGCATAGCCTATATATGTAGCATTAGGGAATGACACTGAAACTAATTTTGAGCAATTTGAAAAAGCATAAGCGCTTATAGATGTAACACTAGGAAATGACATTGAAGTTAATTTCGAACAATATTGAAAAGCAGCATATCCTATAGTTATTGCACTAGGAAATGACACTGACGCCAAACTTGAACAGTATCCAAAAGCATTACCTTCTATAGAGGTTACATTAGGAAATGATACTGAAGTTAATTTTGAGCAATATTGAAAAGCAGCTGCATCTATGCATTCAGCGTTAGGAAAATATACATTAGAAAGTTTACTGCATGACCTAAATGCACCGTTCCCTATGTATGAACAATTGTTTGCAGTTACAGATTGCAAATTTTGGCAAAACGCAAATGCGTAAATTCCTATAGAAGTAGCATTAGGTATCACTGCAGATGATAAGTTTCCATAGCTATAAAATGTATACGGAAAAATTGATGTTACATAACTGTCCTCATATCCATTAAGTATGCCATCGATAAAAGCTGTAAAATCATCAGCTGCTGTTATCTGAGAAGATCCATTATTATATTTTATAGCATATACTAGTGGATAATTAGTTTCAGATTTAAATCCATTTTTTAATCTTATTTTCATGCAAGTACTCTCCTTTACATTCCAACTATTCTCTTACTGAAATAGCTTCATCTTGCAGCTGACTTATATAGACTTACAAGTGACTCTGGAACATGCACAGAACAATAGATATAAGTTCCGTCATAAGCACTTGTAGAAGTGATCATTGGAGTCGCCGAAAATGTTCTTGAAGTTTCTAGCGTTACTACAGAAGGAGAGTATAAATATATATCTCTTAATATAGAACAATTTCTAAATGCATAATCATAAATTGAAGTTATAGCTGAAAAACTAACTATCTGCAACTTACTGCAATAAGCAAATGCATATGAACCTATTCCAGATATTTTTGAAAAATCAGCCCATCTTAAATTTCAGCAACTATAAAATGCACTGGATCCCAAGAGTCCAGAAGCATTTGGAAAATCAAAAGACCTCAGCATTGAGCAATTGTAAAATGCATTTAACCCTATTGTTTGAACTTTAGGAAATCTAAATGACGTAGAGGTATCTCATGGAAAACAATTAGCAAAAGCACCTGCCCCTATAGTTATAGCCTCTGGAAAACTCATGTCTAATAAACTCGAGCATGATCTAAAAGCATAACTGCCTATTGATGTTACATTAGGAAATTCTACGCTACTTAAAGAGTAACAATTTTGAAAAGCATTTGAACCAATTTTAATAACACCAGGAAGATTAATCGTTTTTAAACTTTGACAATTTCCGAATCCTCCTTGATAAATATTAGTAGCACTCGGAAACATTGAACTAGTTAGCGCACTAATACCTGTACCAGAAAATGCACTTGAAGCTATTATACTTAACTTAGGAAAACATATATCAGATAGATTATAACAACTGGTAAAAGCTCCGGCACCTAAACTTGATACATTAGGTAAAGATACATAACTTAAATTATAACAACTAGTAAAAGCATAGCTACCTATTTGACTAATAGTATTGTTACCGAACATTTGTTCTGTAACATTAGTAAGTCCTGTCATACTACAAAATGCAGATGATGGAATCGAAGTCAGTCTTTGAAAATATAAATTAGATAGTTTCGAACAGTTTGCAAACGCTGAATACGATATAGAGATGACCTTAGGAAATGACACTGAAGTCAATTTTGAGCAATATGCAAATGCATAAGTTCCTATAGAAGTAGCATTAGGAAAACTTACATGTTCTAAGTTAATGCAAGACTGAAATGTATTAGATGGAATACTTATTAAATTATTGAAAGCTACACTCTGTAGAGCGCTATTCCCGTAAAATAAATCTATGCTATACAAACTACTTGCAGTATTATTATTTATTTGACTTATCTGGCCTTCAACATATTTAGTCATCATCTTCTGGGAGCCTAAATCAAATGATACGATATTATTATCTTCATCAAAAAATCTTAAATGCTCAACCCCACTGTATGTTACATCTTGTCCTTGTTTATTTTTTAAAACTACATCAGGCATTTTATAATCTCCCTAAACAATAACTAAATTTCCATCATCGCCATCTGGAATATATGAATTATAGACACCTCTGATGATAAGAGTATCCCCTTGTTGATATATATCGCCTCAAATCTTCTCATCAGCTAGATCAACTACCTGCTGAGCTGTTGTTAGCTTATTTCCTATATGAGCCGTGTTAGGTATTGTATCCTCGACAATAGTAACGGCATCATTAATGTTATCTCCACCGTGCTTTGATACATAATCAGGCATAATAAATCTCCTATGATACAGCATAATAATGATATGTAACTTCTATTTCAGCGCCTTGAATATATGCATATGCAGTAGTGTTTCTATCACTTCTTCTAACACAAATTCTTATACCGAAATTCTGACCGTAGTTTTCAATTTGCCCTCAAGTCAATGTTGAGTTTGCAAATGTTACAGTATTTGAAAAAGTTCCAAGTGCATCAGCGTATGTATTCGTAATTGCTGAAGTATTATTACATAATTGTGGTCTATAGCTAGTTCCTGTATTACAGCCAGATTGATAACCTTTTAATTTAACTGTAAAAGAATCAACGGTTGCATAACTAGGAATACCACCTATATTAAACCCTCTTAAATAAGCATAATATGAAGTTGTGCTTGTTCTGCTATTTGTTATAGTAGCATATGTATCGCTGTCTGTATTAGTGTACATATTACTAGAATTAGCTATTGAGAGATACGTACTATTACTTACAGCAGATGTTGATGGAATTAATTTCACTGTTTGGGTTACTTTTGTTATTGTATGCCCATCTTTTCTCATGTACTTCATATTAGGATCGCCGACAAGAGCGAATTCTTGCTCAACCCATCTTCCATCTGATTTGCGGTACACTTGTTGAACAGGTACTCAGTCATTAACATCATCACTCTTAAAATAGAATCCTGTATCTCCTGATGAGAATAATACATATACATTTGTATCGGCTTGAACATTTGACACAGTATATGAGTTTCCAGAAAATGTTACAGGTTCTGAGTTAACAAATATTTTATAAGTAGAATAGTTTGTCTGAGGAGAGCATGTAATTGTAAGACTCCCGCCCTCAGCAACACTGTTCACACCTGAATTTGTAATAGATCCCATAGGACTACATGATACAATGACATCATAATATGGAAGTGGCTCAGATACAATAATAATCTGATGAATTCCTTGAATATTTGAAATTGTATATGAATACACATTACCCGACTGAGTAACACTAGACGTCATATCAACATTATTGTCATACAACGCTAAATATCTGTAATGAGTAGTATCTGAAGGAGTAAAGTTAACAGTAAAACTATCTCCACGATATACCATTATTTCTGGATTATCAATATCTACATGAGCACCAGTTGTTGATATCATAAAGTTGTCAGATACGTCTCCACACATGATCCTTACTTCAGCTGTTTCAGTTGAGTATGGGCCTATGACAAGTGTGTAGCGTCCTGTTCCAGAGTTATATGATAACCTATTTGAAATATCAATATCATTCTCATACGCCACTACAGTAGCTCCTGAGGCACGTGGAGCAAATACTAATGTAGCAGACTCAGTATCTCTCTCTAAAGGAAGTATTCCATTAGAGTGACCTGAGTAAAAAGTACCACCTGATAAATTTAATGAAACATCACATGTTTCATCATAAAACTTTATAACTTCAATAGTTACTGTACCGTTTGAAGCAGTAGATGACGAGGTTCCTTGGGATGTGCTGGAATTTGTAAGCCAAGTTGAGGAGATATATCCTGATCCACCTCCACCGCCGGCCTCCTCATTTGATCCAGCTCCGCCTCCGTAGTATCCACCACCACCAGCAGATGAAGCGTATGAAGATGATCCAACTGTAAAGTTACCACCTTTACCAAATGAACCAGCCTGTCCTTGGCGTGATGTACTTGTACCTGCAGCGCCGCCAGCTGTCTGAGTACCACCTTGTCCGCAGTATGTTGTATTTAATGAACCTGATTTTGTACCAGCAACACCAGACGTACCTCCACCGGCTCCTCCAACACCATAGTATGCTGAGTTACCTGAGTACGCAGCAGATCCACCACCGCCACCAGCAACTATAATAATATCACTTGTGTATGAACTTAAGTTTTGAAGAAGTCCAGATCTTGCAGCTACACTAGTAGCTCCTCCTCCTACTCCTCCCCAATAATGAGCACTACCGCCGCCATTATATCCACCGGTTCTAGTAGAGCTTGAAGTTCCTGTATAAGAAGAGCCACAACCACCAACATTAATATAAATGGTCATTCCATTCTGAGTTTCAAGAATACCTGTAGAAGAGCCTCCTCCACCTACTGTTGTGTAGTTAGCGTTTGAAGAGCTTCTTCCATAGTTACCTGAAGCTCCTGTAATATTAAATTGATACTTACCAGGCCTTAAAGCTAAAGTAGTCTCGTCACCTGTGTAAGCACAGGTCATAGTATCGCCTGTACTAACATCATATATATCAAATCCGGAAGATGTAATCTCATATGTTGCCATATATTAATCTCCCATTAAATCTTCAAATAAATGTCACCATCATTGCCAGTTGAAGAACTAGGTTCTGATGATCCTACATAGTAATTACAAACTTGAAGCAATCCTGTCTTAGGACTGCCCGTAGATGAAATAAAAGTTTTTCCTTCTAAGACATCATTTACAGTAGCAGTTGTACTTGTAACATCTGCATAGTTAGACGGAATGGCTTCAACAGTAACAGATGATAATCCTTGATATCCTGAATCTGGTGTAACAGAAACAGGAATATTTGAAGGAGTAACTGTCTTAGGTTGCAATGTAACATGACTATCATTAACATTTACAACTACAGAAGAATAGAATGTACCACCTGTAGCAGTATATGTACCATTTGCTGTCGCATTTAAAGTTGTTGAGCTAACAGGTGTTATTGTAACACTATTTAAAGCTGTATATCCTGTGTCAGCTGTAACAACTTGCTGAGTTGAAGATGGGTTAGCTGTTTTATCTTGAAGAACAACTGCTGTGCCACTTGTATTAAGATTATGCACAGTTGTTGTCATTTGAGCTATTGTTAAAGGAGCTGATATGTTAGCCTTATCAGCAATCTCATCAGCTAAGTTATCTAACAGTGTTTCTGTAATTAATACTTGAGCCATTAGTTACCTCCATAAGCTAAATTATCACCATCTGTATAAGAAGGTCCTGTATAAGAACCTGTAACTCCGAAGATATTAACTCCAGATTTTATATTTCCAGCAATCAAATCAGAATCACCACTAACTGTGACCTGTGATAATCCATCATATCCCGTATCTGCTGTAATTACTTGTTGTGAAGCTGAAGGTGTAGCCGTCTTCGCTTGAAGAGTAGGAGTACCTCCTCCTTGATGAGTTCCTTGAACTCCAAATATCGTGACTCCTTGTGCAATATTAGATGCGATTAAATTAGAGTCACCTTTAATTGTTTGCACACCAGTAAGATACTGATTGGCTGTAATTGTCTGATCAGTAGTTCCAGGAGTGTATGTCTGAGCTGCTTTTGTTGTGACAGAAGCTGTTAAACTAACATCTGAATTACCTGCAGTTCCAGAACTTATGTAACCAGCTGAAACTGTAGGAGTATTTGATACAGTTTTACTTAATGTAATTGTATTTGTTCCAGTGCTTATTGTTGCACTTGTTCCTGATATGCTTGCAGCTGGGGTTGCGCTTCCAGTAGCCACATCGGTTGTTGTAGAAGTCGTATAATAACCAGCAGGAGTTGTTACTGTCTTGCCGCTTGCTGTTGGAGTAGGATCAACAGTTACACTTGCTGTTAAACTTACATCTGAATTTCCAGCTGTACCTGAACTAATATAGCCAGGAGAAACAACTGGAGTATTTGAGACTGTTTTACTTAGAGTAATAGAGTTCGCACTAGTTGTTATGGTAGCACTTGATCCTGAGATAGTAGCTGCAGTAGTAGCACTTCCGCTTGATATAGCTTTGCTAGCTTGATTTTCATAGTAACCAGCCGGAACGGTTACAGTTGCTCCTGAAGCTGTAAGATCAGTGCTATCTCTTCTATCAATGCCTGATCCTACATACGTTGAGCTTATCGCCTCAACAGTAACATCACTTAATCCATCATAGCCAGAATCTGCAGTTATACTCAGCTGACTCTCTGTTGGAGCAGCTGTCTTCGATTGAAGAGACGGAGTAGGAGTTGGAACTGATACTGTAACTGAACTATATGCTGTTCCAGCTGGAGCTGTATATGTAGTATTCGAAGTTGCTGATAATGTATCTAATGTAACATTATCCTTAACTGGATCAGAATTAGAATAAACATCAATGGTACAACCACCAGGTACAGGACACTTAGATGAAGATATCTTATAAAATTTTACCGCACTATTGCCATTTGAACCCGGCTTTTCAAACTCAGGAGTTATTACTTCATTATTATAACGTACTTCAAAATTACCTCCTGAACTTAACCTGATATAGAATCCAGCGGCAGGAACTCGTAATGTACCTCGGTCATTAGCAGCGATTATTCCAGAGCTTAAATTCTTTACGTATGTACCGTAACCGCTATACTCAGAGATAACTGAAGATACAAATGAAGATAATGAACCGATTACTGGTATAGAAGCATGATTAACAATTGTTAATGGTAAAGTCTTGTTTACATAATCAATAGCTACATCAGCCGAAGCGTAATTTGTTACATCATATGTTCCGTCATCATCTATACTCAATGTTCCACTCACTAACTCATCGGCTGATACAGTTACATCTGTACCTGTTATTGTACTTCCTGTAATCCATCCTGTTGTATTTGTTACAGAAGGAGTAACTGTAACTGAATTATTTGATGCAGTTCCTTTTGTGGCGGTAGGAGTACCTGCTGTTCCAGACTTTGTATTAACAACAACCTGAGACATAGCCGTGAACTGTGCCGTTGGCCCTATTGTGGCAGAGCCTTCAATTATTGTATGCTGTCGATTAGACTGAACAACTTCCTGCGAAGTAGTATTTACATAAGTGTCTGTATCTCCTGTTCTAGACTTAGTAACACTAAATGATATTGCAATATCATTCGCTGGTAATGAATAACTATAGCTAGATGAAGCTACTTTCGATCCATTGACATATATAGATGAATTTCCATCTCCGAAAGGATACGCATAACAATACAATGTGTCCCCTTCATTAAATGTAAATGTATCACCACTCGTATAATATTTTGTACCTGATGATCCTGGATATATAACATAAGCCAATGATGAATCGCCATTCCGTCTCAATGTTGCTGTATATGTCTTTACATTATCAACAACAACATTTCCCTCAAGATACTTTCTTTGAGTCAATAAAGTTTTTGTTCCATTATCACCAAGACTAGCTATTGTATTTCCTTTATAGGTTATTGTTGTAGCCATTATGATACCTCACCATTATATACAGGAAGAACTGTAGGAGTATTTATAACCGTAACAATATATTCTCCATTAGATCCTCTTGTTAACTTAATAGTTCTAATCACAACATCTGTACCATCAAAAATTGTACCACTAAATATTATCATTTCATTTGTCGGATGAGATGATGATACAAATTTATATGTCATAGGTAAGTAAAAATCGGGATAAGTATTACTCGCAAAATGACCAGCATCAAGAACATATAAATATATAGCATATCCTGAATTAGATACATATTGAGCAATATTATCAAACGTAGGTGAACTATTACCTGGTATTGATAAACTATAATTACCATTTGATAAGAGTGTAGCATCTACACGGAAATTACCATCGATATAATAAGATGAACTATCAATTATTCATTCACTATTATCTTCATCATAATATATGTAACTATAATTTCATCCTTCATAAGAAAATTGTTTAAACTCACCACCATGATAATCAAAGTAGCCCCCATCTGTAGTATAAGTAACTCCATCTGAGATTTCTGTATTGATCATATGCCCACATATTGATCCTCCAGCTTCACTGACAGCTTCTATTTGACTTATTGTGTGACTAGACGTTATTTCACCGGTGCTATCATCTAATTCAAATTCAACAATTAAATCATATTTTCGAATCTTAGACTCATCAGGAACATCACTCATAGTAGCAATTTTATTAGATGAAGCATTATATGCAGTGTTAGTTACTATATTAGCTACATCATTGCTTATAATTGAAGTGCCATTAATTTGTACATCAGTTACTGAGACACTAGGTATCTCAGAAGTAAGAGCAAGTGTACCAGAAGAACTAGGTAAATGAATTTCTGTCGCTGCTCATGCGGGAGCATCTATTGTAGTATAGTTCGCATTAGCATGATTTGAAATCTTAATTAGTCCCCTAGTTCCCTCATCTGAGCTAGATTTTCCAATTTGTAATGTAGCATCTCTGCCGGCGCTAATAGAAAAATCCAATGCTCCAGAAGTTTTAGTCTGTGTAACAGTTGAGCTTGAATTAGTTGATGTATACAACATAACTTTACCGCTATTACTATCTACGCTATAAGAATTAGTAACTGCACTTGGTATTGTTAATGAAACCGCGCCTGTTTGTCCATTAACACTTGTGACTGGAGCCGTATATGTATCTGGCAATGCCCCTACATCAGAAGCAGTTAACACAACTGCACCAGTTTTAGTATTAACAGAAGTTACAGGAGCGGTAATGCCAGAAACAGCATCATCAACATCACTCATTGTGGCTAATTTATTTGTACTTGCATTATAAGCAGTATTAGTAACTAAATTAGCTACACCGTCAGAAACAATAGAAGTACCATTAACTTTAGAATCAGTTAGTGTACCTTGACCTGGAGTATATCCTAAAGCTGAAGTAATTGCAGTTCCTGTTATCGCATGAACATGATCTGCTCTAGCATACTGTGTAGATGTACCTACAGCTGAAACAGTTGCAATATTTTCTACAGCTTGAGCTGGTGTAATAGCGTCATCTGTAATAAGATATAACTCTGAATTACTTGGATCTTGAATACTATCATATTCATCTTGAGTCAATACATTAACTATTAAATCATTGACTGTTACATCTGTATAAGGCATAAATTAATTCTCCTCATATTACATTACTAGTTCTTCAAAAGTGGAGTGTATACAGGGATTGTATCGCCCTCTCTTCCACTTTCAGCGGCAATGCCAACTACATTTTTACCATTATATTTTTGTATGTAATCGTTTTTATACTTTAAGCTATTACCATCTCACTTAACAAGAGATAATGTAACACTTTTTTCAACATCAACGGATGCTTTTCCAAATGCTATAACATATACTCCGTGCTTAACTCTAAGTAAACTAGACGCATTATATACAAGTGAACTTATCGGTTCTCATACTTTTTCTATTGAAATAAAATTTTTATTATTAATATCAAATAATCTAAAATGAATCGCGTCTGTTCCCGGATTTGAAAATGCAATTGCAGCAACATTATCATCTACATCTACACCTATAATATTCGAAGTATAAGCAAAAGCGTCTGATCATAAATTAGTTTCTGTAACAGAGTTACCTAATACATCAATTCTTGATATAAATATATTTGTATTTCCTGCTTTATTATTTGAATAAAATATTATGGCTGAAGTATCACTTACTCTACTAATTCCCATAGGTTGTGTACCAGTAGAATTATTTAAATCACAATAACCACCTAGACTAACTGAATTGTTGTCTATAGTTGCTAAATATATTCTCTTATATGATCCGCTTCTACACGATATTAATGCGTGATGATCGTCTAATCTACATAAGTAAAGATATTGACCAATATTCTGAATATCTGATAGCACAGCACTATATGTAATTGTCATAGTGACATTATTCACAGATATTAATACGCACTGCATATTATAACTACTTCCTGTGCTAAATACTACCATTACAGTATTGTCAGATATTTTGATTGCTTTTGTATATGGCGCAGAAGAAAAACTACAAGATAAAGTTAAATCTAAATAACTTGAATCATCTAAAATTAAATCATCTCCTGATCTTCTGTATTTTAAACAATAAGCACCAATACCTTCATTGTAACTGCCGCCTACTCATAATATACGATAATCATCTAAATATACTATTGAACTATATGCCGATGATATTGACTTTGAAGAATCTACTTTTAAATTAACAGCATATCTTATATCGTTGTCTCTAACTTCACATAAGGATAGCGTCGCATCTTTTCTTGCATATGCTATTCAAGGATAATCCTCATTAGTATTAGAATCTTGTATAAACATCCCAACAGCACTCTGAACAACAATATTCGAATCATAGTCTATAGGAGCTGTAAAATACATATAACTACCATTATATGATACAAAGTCTCCTTTATTTATAATCTCATCACTTCCTACCTTGTAGTAAGATACTGTCTTATTATTTAATAGATTTTCTAGACCAGTGTCTTTAATAGCACTAACAGTATTTGTACCTATATTTCCAAGTTTAAGTGCCATTATTATCTCCTTTAGGAATATATATATCTACAGTACCCTCTGACGATGTATCAGACGCTGCTACACCATATAAGTTCTCTAGATTCGTGTTATTACACGAATACACTAAATCATTCTTATATATAAAATTCTCACCATCTCAATATGCATATGAGAAACCTGAAGATACGCCTTCATCCGTAGTTGCACTATTATATATTACAGCATACTTATCATAATCAACATGTATTATATCGCAACTCCTATTTGTTGAGCATGTAGCTCCAATTAGTTTTATTCAATCTAATACATTTCAATTAAGGTCAAATAGTGTTAAAAATAAACTTTTATAAAAGCTATCATAATAAAGTAAACACACTGTCGATGATCCTTGAACAAAATTATGAATTGTAGAAATATTTATAGAAGGATCGAACTCATACACAGTGCTGTCTTTTGTTATAGAACTAGAACCAATATTCAATTTATCTATTGTTCATTTACCTGTAGTTAAACTGCGATATGACATATATACAGAAGATGATACCATTCTCAAAGCATTTTTGTAAGATCTTTTAGTATCAACATCATAATAATAATCACTGACTGAGATAACATTATTATCTACACTAAGCATACGTATTTCTCTACAAGAAGCATCAACACCTGCTATAGAAATTAACATATGACTGTCATCTATTCTGCAAAAAGTATCGTTCAGATGAGCAGATGAATTACTTGAGATAAATGTTTCTGAACCTTTTGACATCGACATATTGTCAAAATCTAAATTAATAACAACTCCATACAATCCAGTTGTACCTGAAGTTCTACTATAAACGACTATCATCGATGTGTCACTAAGTTTTGCGGCGCTAACAGAGCTAGACGCAACTGGGCTGGCAATTTCAGTAAAGCCATAGTAAGACCAACTACTTCCATCATATTTTATCATTAGCACGTATGCTCTTAAAACACTATTAACAGTTGATGTACACACGTAGCATACTTTTCAATGACCAAAGTTCATGAGAGTAGGGCTACCAAAATATCCACCAGAACTATTTACTCCGGACTGATAAATCTTATCATGATCAATAGCGAATCTAGAAAATTTCATCGAGGAGGCTGATGTGCCGGCATGAGACATAATTATAGCGTAATGATTAGGTGAGTCATAAGAATACCCTCAAAGACAGCCGCTCACAAAGGCTGCTGAAGAATAAGACTGAGTCTTTGTCGGAAGACTTAATAAACTATCATCTAAACTTACAAAATCACCTTCTTGAATATTATTATCTTCAGCAACTTTCTTAGTAACTATATCATAGTCATTAAGCGCGCCTTCTAATCCATTTTTATTTGGAAATATAAGTTTAGATATGTTTTTATTTCCTAATTTTAAACTCATTACGAAGCTGCTCCACTTCATGTTCTAATTGTCATCGTACCAACATCAGACATAGTAGCTATTTTATTTGTTGTAGCATCGTATGCTGTATTTGTAACTAGATTAGCCACTTTATTATTTAATATCGAAGTACCATTAACTTGAACATCAGAAACACTGGAATGGTTTGTGTAAGTGAGGTTAATTTTGTTCGTTGATTTCGCCCAAGTAAATGTCGCTAACTGATTGGATGACGCTCTGCTAAAACTCATTCCCGCAGACGTTTTTAAGATCAAATGATAAATAGACGTACCATATTGTGCACAGACAGTATAGCCTGCATCTATTACTGATTCTACTTCCGCAAACGTTTTGTTAGCTGTGTAGCCATCAGTGGCATTACCCGAAAATATGACATAGAAAGTTGTAACAACATCGCCCGAAGCACCGTTTACGCTTGATACGGTATTTTGCACAGCAACATCAAGACTATTAATAGCCATCTCAACATCAGTAGCGTTTTCAGTAATATACCCTGTCGTTCCTGAAAACCCCACTTCATCAGCATCATAAGTCGGTTTCGTGCTTGCTTTAGCCCATGCAGGAACCGTAGGGTCTGTCTCCACTGTTGCAGGAGGTGTGTTTATTAAATCGTTGTAATCTCCGCTAGTAGCAACTTCAGCAAGATTATAGACTGTGTCTATAGCTGTATCAATCTGTTGCCCTGTATAAGCTGATTTGTATTGAGCCATATATTTACTCCCCTACTATAAATGTACCATCTAGTACAGCAAATGAATTGTCATCTGTGAAGGGAAGATCATTCACCTTTGTCTTTCCATCACCTATCTTAAATCTTATCTCACCATCCTGGCAATCATAAACTATTATTTCTCTATCTTTTGGAATAAAGTTAATAGCTTTTGCCCAATCTGTCTCTTTTTCTCGTTTCATTAAAAAATCCTATCCCTGAAAAGGGATAGGATACCAATCAAAAAAGATGATTGAATATTCACCTATCCTTTTCAGGTACTTTTATTCAAGCTTCGTTCGGACTATCGCCTTTCAAGTTTCCGAAAATATTTAACTTGGAATTGCTTGGTCTGTAACAACCATAAAGTCATTATAGCCATATGTCTTGAAATCTTCTTCATCAACGGTTATGAAGAAATGATATTCATTCCATGAGCCATCAATTGCACTCTTAACATATAAGCTAATTGTATAATCACCATTTCCTTCTGAGAAATTAGTAGCATTAACAGGGACATTTATTGTGTGCTGTACATTAGCCGCAATACTTCCTGAAGTAAAATGAGCTAATACTCCAACACCTATATCATATCCCATATCTGGCTCATCAGTAGTTGAAGATGATCCAGTTGTAGATTCACCTGCAACTGGACCTTCTATCACAGGATTTTTTGTTATTCTCACTTCTTCATAAATTAGCGAAGTATCAGAAGTATAAGTAATAACAATTGAATTGTGCCCACTTTGAAAAGAAATTATTGAATGTTCGACAGGACTAATTGTTACGTCTAACTCTGGGACATGCATTAATCTATCTCCTCATAATTATCAGGAGAATCTTTGCCCCCAAGACAAATAAATCTTTCAATTATTAATCCTGTCTTTTTATTTCTAAGTTTCTTTCCTTCATCTGGGTACAAAATAACTGACTCATGAGTAACAGTTCTCAATATATTTCTATTTTCGTCTAATTCTTTTGTTTCTACTAAATGAAAATTTTTCTTCATATCTATCTCCTATTACTCAAATATGTCAGGTGTATATGGAATAGTATCTTGATTATCTCTATAATTCCAGTACTCTCCATAAGCTACTCGAGTATCTGTATCCTGTTCCATTGTTGAAGGAACATGGATCATTGAATTCACGTTACATCCTAAGAACCAGCTAGCAGGCCATGATTGAACTTTCAAGTCTTCTATAACAGAATTATTCCTTAAATAGAAATCTTGGAATGAAATACAATATGCAAATGCATTTCTTCCAATTTCTGATACAGAGAATGGAATATCTAATTCAAGAAGACCAGTCATTCTTTCAAATGCACTAGCACCAATCTTCTTAAGTCCTCTAGGAATAACTAAATGATGAATATTTGCACAATATTGAAGAGCTCCATCACCAATTTCCTCTAATGTGTCAGGAAGAACTAGATCAGTAAGTATAGGACTACCATACTCCTCTGAGAATGATAACGCAGGCAATACCTTATCCCATGCAAACTCAATATTATACTCTCCACCTATAGGACCGGCTGTAACTAACTTAGGACACTTACCAAAGTTAAGATAGCCAGTTTCAAGATTAGGATTCTTAAGAATTACTTTTTCAAGATTTGCACAGTTTAAGAATACACGACCAGCAAGCATCTCTACTGTTTCAGGTACTTCAATATAAGTCAATGACGAACATCCTTGCAACATATTCTCTGAAGCATATGTTAAGCTAGATGGGAACTCAAAGTCTACCAATGAAGCACAATCTTGGAACGCCTGATTATCAATTTCACTTAAAGAGTCTGGTATCACAAAATGTTCGACACCTGTACATCTATAGAACGCTTGTCTTCCAAGAGATCTTAAATACTTAGGAAGAGTAATTGTTCCTGTAAGTCCTCTACACTCTGCGAATGCTCTATCCCTAATAACTAAAATATTATCAGGAATTGTAATAGATGTAAGTCCAGTCTTTTCAAAAGCTGAACCTGCAATCTCAGTCATATATTTTGTTAATTCAATCTCAACTAAATTAGTTGCTCCATAGAATGCATACTCTTGTGTGACGGCCATATTCCATGCAAACTCAACATGAATAATTGAACTTGCAGGTTTAACTACAGGATACGATGAATTATGTCCAAGTCTATGCGTACCATCTACACAAGTAATAAGAATCTCATACTCGCCTTCATCAGCATAAGTATGTGTGAAGTGCTTGTATCCGGAACCATCTTGTATATCGACTGAAGCACCATCGCCTCAATCAACTTCAACACCTTGAGATAATGACTGCCATACACTAACTGTGAAGTCTTTATCTTCTCCGACAACAACTCTAATTCTACTTGGCTCTACATACTCGATCCAACGTGCATATAAAGTCATATCTTCGGAGACAAGATCTGCATTGAAGTCTCATCTATTCTCGTGCGTATCTTCTCTATACCATCCGTCGATAATATAACCAGTTACAAACTGATTTCTTGGAGCTTCAACTTTGTGTAAATATTCTACATTTTGATCTGGTTCAGGATCACCCATTCCACCAAGATCAAACTTGATATTATAGATATGTGGAGTACATACTGCTTTTACTTCCACATCTCCTTCTATAATTTTAGCAGTTGGATTCTCTGTTAACTCCCCATCAACATATAACTCTAAATTATCGTAATGACTGTCTTTCTCAGCCGTAATTCTAACATTAGTACCTTGCAAAGCGAAGTTAGAAAGAACTTCATTGCTCTCTTTGAGTTCAATAGAGGCTCCTGGAGAAACGTTTTTATTAATCCTATATGCTAATATTATACTGCTAGCAACTAATCCTGCAGCGTCACTTCCTCATACGTAGTATGATCCAGAATCATCAATATCATATGATCCATCATATACTTCTGTAGGAACAACATCAATTCATTCCTCAGGTTCAAGACTGCTTCTTGTTATTGCGTATTTAGTTACGGCAATATTATCTTTAATCTCGAACTTAAAGGTCTTGTAGCTGTCTCTAGTTACATGAACAACGATTGGAGATTCTTCATCTGTCCATCTAGCATAAACTGTCTTAGGACCAGTGATTAATGTTTCAAAGTCATAAGGATTTACTCCTTCTGGCTCATTGAACCATCCTTCGAATATTGTTCCATCAATATGAGGATCTTCAGGTTTTGTAGCTTTCTCTCCATAGTCAATGAATTGAGAATCTACAGATACCTTAGTAGTTTGAGTATCAAACTTAAATTCGTATGTTTGAATATGCTCTGAGTATTCTGCAGTGATTACAGTATCACCTTCAATTACATCAAATGGAGTATCCCATCCCTCAAATACATAATAGTACTGAGCTGTAGATTCTTTAATAGGATCTTCAGGCTTTTCAGCAGCATTTCCTCTATCGATTATCTGAGAATTATATAATACACCATCATTGATAAATTCAACTGTACATCTAATATGATCAGATACTATCTTAACATCAGGATATCTTAAGCTTAACTCTGCTCAATCAGCGTATGTGATTGTATCTATATACAATGATCCGTTGACTTGTGCTTTAGGAACATCTTCACCTTGAGCATTAAGACCTGCCATTGTATCTAATAAATCATACATAGCTCTAAGTTCTTCAGTAGAATCTACATGTTGGCTGAATCCAATTAATCTTACAGCGGCTCCCTCAGGCATGTGAGAGATAATATCGACTGCATCGATTAATTCAGAAGGAATATTTTCAAGCCACAATGTCTGTACATTCTCTGTACCAGCAATCTTCAAATCAGTTAATGTCATCTGATTCTTAATTGTGATATTAGAAAGTGTATCAGGCAAATGTAATGTCTTTAAGATACCACCTTCAGGTAATCTTATACCTGTGATCTTAGTACCATCGAAGTAAACATGCTCAATATTTGAACAATTACTAATATCAACCGCTTGAGTTAAATTAATACAATTTCTAACATCAAGTGTACTTAATAAGATATTCTTACCTAATGTTAATTCTTTTAAGTTAGGATTAGTATAACCTGGACTAGCATCACCAACTTTTAACTCTTGTAACTTAACTGCATTTGCAGCCTTAACAGTATCAGGCTTAAATGGAGATAAATCTCCTACTGACTTCATCTGTGAAGCGGAGTAGATATATGTTTCCTGGTCGTTAGCATATGTAAGAGGATTATGCAAAGTAACAGGAGTTCCACGTTTAGCCCTAGCTGAAATAGTACCTGCAGCACCATTCATATATGATACTGTAGCATAAATATCAGCGTATGGAGTAATAGTAATATCCGCAACATCGTATGCACGGAACTGAAGAACATCAGACTTAGCATCACCTGCAAGATACTTGCTATCAAAATATTTAAATCTATTATATAATCACCATCTTCTCTGTTCAGCTTTGCTACCTTGTAACATTTCAAGATAGTTATCACCATCTCTAATAAGTGGTACTATATATTTCTTATAAGAATCTTCATTGAATATATTCTCAGATCATGCCTTCTGGTGATTGATAAATCTTGCTTCAACTTCATCAAATCCGACAAAGTTACCAGATTTTCTAAGTTCAGCATACATCTGCCCGATTTCACCATCAAACATTTCTCTAAGGTTGCACCACATAACAGAGTTCTGACCATTAAATACATCAGCACCTTCAACCTGATCAGTATCCTCTAAGTCATAGTTAAATACTAACTTACCTTCGTTATTAATACCTAAAGCAGTATCCATATCGTATGGTAACCAGAACCAGTGATCACCACCGTCTCCAGGTTGCCTACTAGCAAAATAAGTAGGGAAGGCATTCTTAGCACGGCTATCAACCATCAGGAACAGATGAGTGAAGATGTAATAGAAAACAGTTGAATCAACATTAAAGTGGTCTTTTAACTCAGCTTTAAATTTTGCTTTACGATACTCTGGAGTATCTTCAGTAAATTCCTGAGTAACCACAGTCTTTGTACTATAGCTGCCATCTTCAGCTCTTACGACTGTGCTATATGTAAATGAAATAGGATCAATTAATCTATATGTTGCTTGAAGTGGATCAGTCGAATATACCCACTGAGTCATAGGACCAAGCTTAGATATGTCACTGTATCCATCCTCATCAGGGAATCTTATCTCAAACGCATTTTCAAATGTAGATTGAGTAGCAGGTTTCTTAAACTTAGCCTCATCAGCAGAGTTATTTGTTATTTCCCACGACTCGTCGCCATCAGCAAATCCATATACATCTTCATTTGCCTTATCGTTGTTGAAGTTAGCTTTTGTAGTGAATGTATCTACTCCATTAGCATTTCTGTGGAATGCTACAATAGGGAAACCATCGATACCAACTCTTACTCTTGAATCTTCTCTTTGAGGAGGAGTAAGAACTCCAATAGCTTTAGCAGCATCATTATAAAGTCTAACTAACTCAACGTTGTTCGCACTTTCAGATGAAGCATAGTCAACCTTATATGTAAAGTAGTTAGCACCTATACCACCTTCAGTAATATAGAACAACTTACTAGTAGCTCCACTGTCATCAATAAATCCGCCTTTAGATTTCAAACGGATATTCTTAACAGGATACACTGCAGATGAAGTACCCTGAACATTATAATCACCAGTAGGCTTTCCACTGGAATCTACTGGAAGAGTAAAGTTCTTTTCTGGATGAACAGGATCTCTATAGTAAGCTTGACCTTTTCTCTTATCACCCTTATACTGAGGCAATGGATCAATATCCCAAATGATATAAGGAGTGGTAGCAGGTAATCTACTAGCTACAATCTCGCCTGAATCATTGAATACATCGTTATTATAGAATCTTTCAGCTTTTAAATCACCGTTCTGTGTATCAGCTATCCAGTTATTGACAACCTGTTTTCTATTTAAGTTGTTATCATAAACTCTTATATTATAAATATCTAATGTAGCTTCATTAGATCCTAATGAAATATTAACAGGAAGTAGCTGTCTTCAGTTATCATCTATAGGATACTGGAAAGCACCTGACATAATACCATTAATATACATCAAGATTAGATGAGTTTCAGATATCTTTTCAATGACAAATGCAATACGCACATGGTCATCTTCTTTGTATTGAGTTTGTAATTCAGATTGCTGAGACTTAATCTTAGCTAACTGAGGAGTAATATAGAATCCTCTATCACCACTCCAACATGAAATAATATTTGTTTCATAGTTCTTAACAGTGCTGGTAGCAAATTCAATTTCAATTGTCTTACCGAGACTTCTAAAATCTGACTTAAATGGCTGGTAAGGAATTTCAACTCTAGCATCACCAGTTATTCTCATAATGGTGTTACCTTCAGTATCCTTTAACCATCCGTCTGAACTAAAATTAAATCCTGATAAATTACAACGAATTCCGTGCTCAGCATCTTCCCATATTTCAGGATGTGCTTCAGCATTACTTCTTCCATATGACGTTAAGAATAATGCTAAGTTAGCTGAAACTGGTTGTACATTAATATCTGATCTCGCAATATGAACATTAAATACTTTCTCAGTGACTCCAGTCTTAATCTTCATCTCATAATCTCCAGGAGAAGAAGATCTGTATTCTCAGTATTGAGTATCCTGATTGACAGATAGAGACTGAGTTACTTCACCATTTATAATTAATTGCACTTGTGAATAGTTATACCCTGGAGTGTACACTCTATAAGGTATATTAAATGCAACATATTGTTCTTGCTCTAAATCATTAAATGTACTTGTAATAATTGGTGTATGATCTCCAGGTACTTCAAACATTAAGTCATAACTTAATGTATTTGAAATAACTTCTGACTCATCAATTATACACGTGAAATATACATCTAATGTGTGAGAACCGTGTGATAATCCAACTATCTGATATGTCTGTTGCTCACCCGTTACGGTTACAGTCGCAGTTCCGTACTCTTCACCATCAACAATAAAATGAATTGTCTTTGTGACAGCAGCTACAGGGGTGTAAGTATAGTTAATGACATCTGTAAATACTCTATCAGGATCAAATGTCGAAGTCAATTCAATCTCAACAGCTGTAACTGTGATGACCATTCTACTTCTATTATCATACGCATCAGTAACAGTTATAGAAACTTTATTTGCTCCACTAGTTAAGTATTGACCAATGTCAAATGTTACATCACCTTGAGGAATACTGCTTCTAGTATATTTAGTTGTACCATTAATAGCAACAGAAAGAGATCCCGGACCTGTAGGAACTTCTTCACGAGTTGACACCCAGTTAATAGTAATTAAGCATGGGTTGCCTAAAGAAACTGTAGAGGAGTAGTTCTTTATGACTAAGCGGATATCGGTGTCACCACCTCCTCCGCCACCTCCTCCGCCTCCTTTACCGAAGTCGTAAGGGATAGGACCTTCATCATCAGAGATAAGATATGGTAAAATATCTTTAATATCAAAATTATCACCTGACTCTTCAACAATTTCATTTACCTTGTGAATATCAGTAGTAAGATACCAACACTTCTTACCCTTTGCTCTTTCTACTTGACCATCTTCATCATAGAAGGCTCCATCAGCTTTAACAATGCCAAGCTCTTCATTAGTATAATTCTTGTTACTTTCTAACTCAATACTGTTAATAGTTGGCTTGTGTTCAATCTCTGACCAGTCTCCACCTAAAGATGAAATAACATTTGTCTCAGGATCAATTGATATATGATTACCTGCTACAAGTTTATCTTGTTTAGCCTCATCTATATCTTTGACCTTAGATGTCACTTCTTTGTCAAGCATAGAAACTTTATAAGATAAATCTCAATTAAGTTTCCTCATGTCTTCATGAATGCTTTCATTGAATTCATTCACATCTTTGTGAACTTCTTCTACATCAGCTACAGCCTTATCGACTGAATTTATCTTCTGAAGAACAGAATCATCAAGCTTTATCTTTATGTTTGCTTTTTCACTACGCATATCTTTATCACCTTATAAATTAAAAATAAGGTGGGTAGGCGTTAAGCCTTGCCCACCTTTGGAATTAAAACTAATAGCTAAATACTATCTCTGAGTAACTTCAAATGAAGCTTTCTCTGACCAAGTACCGCCCTTATCCTGCATGTAAACAACAATGATCTTGACACCGTTAGTTGAACTAGTAGCAGCTTCTAAGTCAGCACCTTTAATCATAGCTGTTACAGCAGCTGTAGCATCAATCTTAGTTGGAACAGACATGTTGATTGATCCAGCAGTCATTGGAATAGGAGTATCAGCGTATGAACCTGCTACAGCAGCTGCTTGAGACTCGTAAGCACAAACCTTGTAATCTTGATAGTGCTCATTAGTAGCCTGACCATCTGAATTAGCAATGAAGAACTGGAAGTTGCATTCATCAGCATACTTACCAGCAACTGTAGAACTACCAGATAATCTTAACTCATGAACCTTAGATACACGGTTGTAATCAACACCAGTAACAACAACAATTGGAGCAGCAGTATCTAATGTAAATGATTGAGCAGGAATGTCGAAGCTGTGTCCAGCATTATCTGTTAATGTTACATTAAACGTCTTAACAGCATCGCCATTTGTAACTGTAAGTGGAACTGTAAATGAAGCCTCACCTGCATTAGGTGTAATATTTACAGTCTTAGGACTCTCAGTGAAGTCACCGGTAATAACACATGTACCATTACCGTAGCTATCATCTGAATACGTAATATAGAGATCAACTTCCTTTACGTTAGAAGGATTGTCCTTAGCAACTGTTGTTCCAGGATTTCTTAAAGTTAATGTACCTGATGGCTCCGTAGTATCTAATTCAGCCGTATCGTAGTCTGACCACTCAGAAACATTGCCAGCAGCATCTTTAACTCTAACACGAATCTGTTTCATGCCATCGCCAGTAGCTAATGTTAAGCTTCTAGAAGTAGCAGCATCTTCCCATGCATCAGCTGCAGTAGGATTCTGAACATTACCTTCAACCTGCATTAATGTAACACCTGATGTAGCATCCGTGTAAGAAATAGTAGCATTAGCAGTTGTTGAACTATATACATCAGCACCGAACTGAATAGTTGGTTTGTCAGGAGCAACATTATCGAAGCCAAATTTCTTATGATCATAGCTTACATTACCAACAGCATCAACTGTCTGGATATGCATGTAGTTATTCTCTGATTGAGCTAAATTCCATGCAATAGATCCGTTAGCAACTTCTTGTGAATCACTTGTACGCGTAATAGCAGTAGCACCTTCAGGCACAGTTGTGTCAACAGCGGTTGTCGAAGTCCAAGCATAGAACCTATCGACACCAGCACCTGTTCCATCGCTAGAAGTAATAGTGATTGGGAATTGTGCATTATACCAAGTGTTAAGAGTACCTATTGTTCCAGTAGGAGCAATTGTATCTAACTTAACTGTAACTGTCTTAGAATCACTATTACCAGCCTTATCGACTACAGTTAATGTAATTGTGTTATCACCTTCAACCATTGAATTAGCTAAAGTTAAATTGAATGAAGTAGGAGGAGCTGTGTTAGCACCTGAAATTTCCGTAGCGCCACACTTTAATGAGTAACTAGCAACACCTGATCCAGTATCAGTTCCTGTAAGAGTCAATACAGCCGTATTGAAACCACTTACATTAGAAATAATAGCCTTATTAGAAGATAAAGCAACTGTTGGCTTAGTCTGATCTAATTTAATGGTAACATCATCTAATGTAGTAACGTTTCCTGATTGGTCAATAACCTTCGCATGAATTGTCTTGTCACCATCGCCTTCAGGAAGAGTAAGTTCAACTGGATAACCTGATCCTTTAGGATCAACCCACTCAGATGGCTCTGTGCTACCTGTCCATACTTTAAATCCAACAATATCCTCATCCTCTGAAACGTACTCAGCTTTGATTGGATTCTCATTTGTTTGAGCACCAATAACTGTTCCATCAGATTCAGTCAACTTCAATGTAGCTGTAGCACCTTGCTGGTCTAATGTAATCGTAACAGACTTAACTTGTGATTCGTTTCCAGCAGCATCAGTAACATACACCTCAACAGTCTTTGTTCCATCAGCAGCGTCGTTCTTGAAGGCAAATGTAACTTCCTTCACACCAGCATCACTAGAAGTAAGCTGACCAGTAACATCAGCTGCAAAGTCTATTGAATGTAATCTATAACTTACAACACCAGAAGCAGTCTGACCTGGATCATTAAATTCAAAATGAATCTTATTCTCAAGATCATTTGTGAGATCTTTGTTATTTGAGTCGATATCGAAAATGTATAAGTGATCTTTCTGACCAGCTGTATTTGCTGTAACCACAGGTGCAGTAGTATCAAAATTCATTATCGCTGCATTGTAGATATCTGACTTATTGTCGACAGAATCCATCAATTGCATATGATAATAATACTGACCATCTTCATTAAATTCAGTAATCTTAGCTGTGGTTCCTGACTCGACAGGTGTCCATGCTGTTGGATAATTAGCATCACTTGCTGTACCTGTTGCCGAAGTCGTGAACCAATACTTAACAAATGACGCATCACCTAATGCAACTGTCATGTTAGCATTTGCTTTACCATTCTCAAATGCACGTGTAATACTTCCAGTTGGAGCTAATGTGTCAAGAGTTAACTCAAAATGGTTTTGATTTGCCATTCTAGCATCTCCTTCTTTTAATCATAATATAAATATTTATATTATTAAACAGTTTCCTGTTTAATACAAATTAACCCTGAGAATCTTCAGAATCCTCTGATGATTCTTCAGGTTTTCCTGGATACCACCCTCTATCACCTGTTTCAAAATCAAGTATAAACCAAGGATGGTGTTTTTGAGTAGACAGATCATATACTGTCTGTCCGTCAATCCTATCGCGTAAATAATTCAAGCCAGTATCTGGATTAGTGGCAATCTCTTGCTGTCCAGAGTTGACTCCTACTATAACTTTTTGGGCACCTAAAATAAAAGTCTCTTTATTATTTGTCATCAATAAGTTATCACTTATTGGGTGTGTAACTACTTTAAGTGCCATATGTTATACCATTATATGATAGAATGTACCTTCTTTAATCTCTGTTAATGCGTTATATTCGTCTATAGTGCCCCACCAGAACTTATCATTTACCCACTCTGTCGTGACCTGATTAATTCTTTCTGCTGTAGAAGCAGATGCAGAAGCCTCAACAGCTTTATTAGAAGCAATCTGAGCGGAGTTTGACGCATTACCTGCAGCTCTTTCTGAAGCAGCAACTGCATTATTTAATTCGGCAGGTGATAATGGATCTATTCATGCTAATCCTAAGGTATTATCCTTAACAAGCATCTGGCCTTGACGTGCGTCATCATATCCTTTGATAGATAATCCGCTATCATCTAAATAAATAATGCTGTCATCATCAGTAAGATTTACATTTTCCCACTTACCGGTCTCATCATTGAACATTAAGATTTGACCATCAGTAGCATAATCTACATCAAATCCTAATGTATACAATAAACTATCTTCGTAATATGGGAGATTATTGTAAGCTGATCCATTACCTATCTTTACCTTAAGCCCATCATCGGTCTCAACTAAATAAAGCTCACCATTGAGAGTAATTGGATTAAGATTTGAAAAATAGGAGTCAGTATTTTTTAACAACTGTATTCTGGTCTTCAGTCTCTTATCAGCCATTACTTTCCTCCTCTATTTTTAAGTGTCCTATATAATATACAATGTTTAAGCATTGCAATCAAGAATTAAAGTATCCCCGGCTGTTTGAACTAAATCATTGACGCTTCCAGTATACGCAATTGCAGCTAAGTTACCAGGAGTAGGACCAGAACCATCAACCTTGATTACAAGATTTCCTGATGAATCCTCTTCAATTATAATACCATCACCTGGCGTTAATTTATCTTGTTTATTACTATTTAACTCAGCTAACTCATCGAGGATATCATCAATATCACCCTCTATTTCAGCGTTAGCAGGTCTGAATCTCCCTACTTCAGGATCAACTGGAGCAGAAGAATCATATACATATATTTTACCATCATCTGAACAAAGGCAGAAATAATTATCGGGCATTCTTGCTTTTTTAATAGCAAGCATCTCAGCCTTTGTCATCACTAATCGTGTATCGATAGGCTCCTTAGAAGTTATATCAAATCCGTTTGAAAAAGCTATAGGCATACTTTATATCTCCTCAAAATCTAATATGAAACCTGCTCCTGGAGGATTTCTATATGAGTTATACTGCTTAGTATTTAAATAAGTAGCAATGTAGTGAGTTGGTGTCTCATATGTTGTAATAGGAACATCAAACATAGGCATGCCCTCATTATGAACTTTGCTTACTTTTATACCTGAAGTTCTAGGAACAGCGAATACAACCCACTGACCTTCCTCATCTTCACCTTCATCAGCAATAACTGTAATAATCTTACCCTCAGAAAGTAATGTGCCTCTATCCTGATTAGGAATTTCTGTTAAGTTACTTACGTCTGTAGGTAACTCATCTAATGCACCATAGAACAAACTAACTGCCTCCGGAACAACTGCATATAACATTCTATACAAAACATCTGACACTAAATCATCAGCATTGATCCTTGTTCCTGAAAGTAAATGACCGACAGTAACATCAGTGGTGAAACTTCTTCCCATTGTTCCACTGCTTCCGCCACCAGTTGCACTAATAACATTATCAATAATTGTAATATTATTACCAGCTGTTAGAACATGTTGCTTTTCATCTAAAAGATCGTCTACTTCATCTGCATCATATACTTCATCTTTAGTATAATAATTAGCTAAAGATTGATGTTCTGTAAGATAGCCTTTGTCTTCAACTCACTGCTCAGTAGCATAGCTTTTACCATCAACTAATGCTTCCGCTTCCTCAGCAGTAATATAATTATTATTCTCTACCCACTCTTTTGTGGCATATTGATTTAAATCAGGAATAACTGCACTAATTACATTATTAGTAATACTAATATGATCGCCTGCAGTTAACTTATCTTGTTTCTGATTTAATTTTGAATCTACATAAGATTTATCAGCTTTTCCAGATATATCCTGATGTTTAGTTAAGAAACCAGAATCATTTGTTAATTGTGATGTCTTTTTAGGAATAGAAGAAGCAATCTCATTCTCTCTAGATTTAGCTCTATTTATTTCTTCAAGTAAAGATTGCTTAGTAGCGTAGTTTGCAGTTGAAGGAATTTTAGATTCTACTTCTCTTAACTTAGCATCTACTTCTGCCTTTGTGTAAAAATTTTGTTCAAATTCAACTCACTCATTGCCATCATAAACAACTTTTACACCAGCATCACGAATTATATAAAGATCACCTTTTTCAGGATTATCTGGGAGATCATCTTTTGTTGCAACAGATCCTTGAAAGTGCATCCCTTCGGAAAAACTTTCAACTATACTCTGAATGGCTCCATTAGTGTATTTCTTACATAAGGCGTATGTTACAGCTGAAAATCCATCTAACATAAAACACCTCCTAACCTAATAGAATCCAGTCGTCGTGCTCTATATCATAGATATAAACATTGCCTGTATCCATAGCGATAAAAGTTGAACCATTACCGATCTTAGCTTTTCTATCCTCAGGATTATTCTTGAGTTTTTCTAAATCAGCTTCAAGTCCCCTGATATCATGTGCTTCGGCTATATCAGCGACTGTAATCATGTTTATCTCCTTAAAAATATCTTATAATTAATTTAGCAATAAAATCTATAAACAGATTACTAGGGAGAAGAATCTCCCTAGTCAATCATTAACAACCCACTATATTTATGAAAAAGCTATTAGCCGGAATAGCTACTGCGTAGAGTGTAATGCTTCCGTTAGAAGTTACAGCTCTGTAAATCTTGTTGTAGTCGGCTAAATTTGCCTGATACTGACTTACGGAGACATATGTCGATGTATCAAGATCTATAATTGGATGTCCTCCACCCTTTATAGCAGAATCATTTATTGTTGTAGAATACCCAAATTTCCCTTTATGGGCCTCATCAGGACTACTAGGATCACCTTGACCGAGAGATGTTCAGGTTCCACCTGCATTAGATCCAATAACAGCTAACTTAATCTTGCTATTAATTCCAACCGTATTATTAGTAGTAACTTTAATGCCATCTCCAGCATTCACAATAGTACCTAAATCTACAACACCAGAAGTAGGAGTCTTTGAAGAACCGTTTACAGTTATGCTCGCGACTGCTCCAACTTCAGTAGCAGTGTATGTTGGTTTATTGGTAGCCTTAGCCCATGCAGGTACTGTAGGATCAGTCTCTGTAAATGAGGTAAGATATCCAGCATCATTATTAAACGCTGACACATTTGTAGGCACAGTAGGAATAGTTGGCTTATTAAGAATTCGTGCTACTCCACTTGAAGCATTTCAATCTGAATTTACTTGTGCAGCTGGAATGGTCGGTTTATTTGTCAAATCATTATAACTACCAGAAGTAGCGACTGCAGCTAACGTTGGCTTACCAGAGATCTCTGAATAAGTATAAGAAGGTTTAGTAGCTTCTTTAGCCCAATCAGGAACAGTAGGATCTTCTTCGGTGTAAGAAGTTAAATAACCTGAATCATTAGTAAACGCTGATACATTAGTAGGAACTGTTGGAATTGTTGGTTTATCTGTTAAATCTTCATACGATCCACTAAAGTCACTCTTAGCATTTCATTTAGAAATATCTTGACTTGTAATGCGAGCGGCTGCACTCGCCGCAAAGATTGGATCAGATTCTGTTTTAACAGCACTTCCAGCTAATGAGTATGCCTGATCAGCTGTTTGTTGAGCACTCTGTGCTGCCGAGTTAGCTGTACCAGCGTAATTATACGCGTTGTTAGCTAACGCGTAGGCTTGATCAGCTTTTGTTTGCGCTGTGCGTGCTGCAGAATTAGCTGAATCTGCGTTTCCGCGTGCATTATTAGCAATTCCTTTAGCATTCAATGCTTCGTCCATCGCTGTCTTTACAGCCTTAGAAGTAGCGGCTAATGTAGAAGATGAAGAATCAGTAGCATCATTTAATTGTACGATACCTTTAGCCGTTGTCGACGCATCTGGAATCTCAGGTATATCTGTTACAGTTACATAGCCGGCGTCATTCTCTAAATCAGATACCTTTGTTGGCGCACCAGTAAGATCATCATAGTCTCCCGATATAGCAACATCAGATAATCCTGTAATAGCTGATACAGGTATTGTTGTACCATCACCTATCTTATCTTGTTTAGCATTGAATAAATTGGCTAACGCTTCATTATCCATAGGACCTGTCATCGAATCATCTACGATATCTGTCCACTTAGGATTAGCTTGAGTTGAGCTAATTACTCCATCCATAATATTAATGCCACGACCAGCTTCATAGACTGTATCATCAGCACTAATAGTTATATCACCCTTGCTATCAACATCAATATGAACATTGTCACCTGCGTTGATATGAGTATGCATATCTTCTGGTTTAACAGCATCATCTGCTTTTTCTGCTGCATTATTCCATTTTAATCTCTCATCGTCGCTGATATGTAAATCTAAGTTATCAGCATGATCTAAGAATTCTGTTTTAGATACTAAACTAGAGACAAGATTTCCAAGAGGAATCTCAATATCTTTTATCTCGCTAGTCTCGCTCTGAACATAAAGAATAATAACATTACGATCTTCATCATATTCAGCATCAACAACTAATTGCTCTAAAGGTAAGTCTATCTCAGCAGCATCTAACTCTTCTCCCTCATTATTCTTTAAAATAAGTTTAAGAATAAATCCAGGGTCCATTCTAAAATCAATCTTATTTGCTGCATCAACTAACTTAGCATAAGGTGTTAACTCTTCTGCTAAATCTTCATTTTTAACATAATCATCTAAATGAGATGATATCTCAGCAGCCTTCTCATCTGCATATGCTTTAACAGCATCGTCTGCAGGTCTAAATCCACCAGTTACAGTCGCTGTGGAGTTATTCTTATCAAACAGATAAAGCCTACCATCATTTTTATTAATAGCAAAATATTTATCAGGCATGAGATTAGTATCAACATTCTTCATCTCTTCTTCTGATAAAAGAATTCTGCCATCAATTGGAAGTGGCTGGCGAATATCAAATCCTTGTACTAATTTAATCATACATTATGTACCTCTTACTTTAATTTAAATTTATATTTGAAGCTTAATACACCAGTTGCTCTAACATCATTATCATCAACAACTAAATCCCAAGCTTCATTAAGATCAATGACTCTAAATGAAAGTGAGTATCCTTCCTGATAGACACCAGTAACTTCGACACCTGCATTCTTAGGAATAGCAATTGCATAATACTGATTCTGTAAATCAACATTCTCCCTAACTAGACCGTTATTGACCAGCTCAGCTGAAGATGTGTTGATTCTCTCCATATCTTCTTCAACAATAGGAGCTAATGAATCAATTGCACCAGCATAAATAATCTCTGGAGTATCAACTGAAATTGCTTCTTTTATCATCTCTAGTATGCTAGTACCTTTCTCAAATTTTCTACCTGCTCTTATGCCACCGATATTATAAAGTGCTACAATATCTTCTTGCAAAGTAAGCTCAGGTTTATTCTTTATGAAATCAAATTTAGTAGGATCATCTTGCTCTCAATCTGATTGAACCATATCATTAGCAATAACTCTACCAAGCTTAATCTTAGAAGCTTCACCATCATGATCTACATAGATATATGAATTAATATCTACATCATCATTAGTCATCTCTTCAAGATTAGTCAAATCCCTAGGGACAATTTCATTTTTAAGAATCTCTATACTATCTCCGCAACCATTATATCCTGCATTGAAGTGTATATTTTTTTCTCTACATGACATGTATCTCTCCTATTCAACTCCTTCAAAACTTATTGTCGCCACAGGAGTATCATCTGTAAATGCTAAATCTACAGAGATTAATCCATTCTCGATCCATCTCTTAATTAGCACATCATTCTCATCATACTTCTTAGTAGCCATATCATACAGCGGACCAGCACTAACTCTCAGAGACTCTGACCACTCAGACGTCTTCTTAAATCTCTCTTCTCCACCTGTAACACCTACATATATTCTTCCAGGACGTTGAATAACTTCAAATGGAATTCTACATGTATCATCTGCTTCTAAGTCAACTGATATCAAATGATTATATTCATCTTTAAATAAAACAGTCTTACTAACATATGCGTCTCAAGTTCCATCGAAAATAAACTTACACACATATGCTTGATTTAATCTATTATCAGATATCTCAGCAACGATATCACAATAAGACTCTAAACTAATATTACGTCCAACAACATTTGCCCTAATAGCTAAGATAGAAGAGTCATCTTTTACAAATGTCTGGTCATCAATTGTAGCTATAGCTTTTATATATAAGATATCTGATACTATAATATCACCACTCTTAAGTTGAACCTTAAGCTGCGCGGTAACATCTCCTCTTCTAAATAAAGATGTTTCACTTTCTTTTAATTTAAAATATAATAATGTGTCATCGAAACAAGTGATATCACAATTATCAAGTTCTTTCCTTATAACTACCTTATCGTCTTGAACGTAAGATATTCAAAGCTTTTTGATTATTTTGTTACTAAAAGGCAGATTAAATGTCTGCTGACATGACCCGCCTATGATAATATTATTATCACCATTAAAGTGCATGTCAAATATAGAAGTATCAGAAGTAGAGCCATAAGATAGAATCTGTTTAAGCATCTCAAATCTATCTGTCATTTAACTCTCCTTAATTTTCAGTCTTTTTCTTTTTGATTTGTTTTTCAAGAGGTAAATCATTTACGTTGCCGACAATGTCAGAAACAAGCTTGTCCGCCTCTTGATTTCTTATCATCATATAAGAAGAGTATTGTTTACTGATCATGTCCTTTTCATCAACCGTTGCGAAGCCTCTTTTTATAAAATCCTCGCATGTCTTCAACAGAGATGCTCTCTGAATATTCATGAGGGCGGACCTTACTTGTTTATCATTTTCCTCTGCGCGATCGATTTTAGCTTCAAGGTT
>Ga0310695_10000684_pt1 | contig 85013 bp, 95 predicted proteins | sample RumenRJG_04DNA_FD_203882 | JGI IMG/M metagenome (GOLD analysis project Ga0310695, IMG submission 203882) | Bovine rumen microbial communities from Lethbridge, Alberta, Canada - RJG_04 (v2) (version 2) | ecosystem: Host-associated > Mammals > Digestive system > Stomach > Rumen | place: Canada...
TGCAGCTCAGACAGCGGAATTTCCATGACCCTTTCCCGCTGGGCGTCGGCACGGCTCTCCTCAGTGGAGAATAAATCATCTACCGATGCCAGCTCTACTTTTTTCGCGCTGCTTTTCAAGTTTCATCACCTCCTGCGTCAGATTTTTGTAGCCCTCGGCCACCTTGCCGCCGGGGTCATGGGCAAAGATGCTTTTCCCCTCGGCGCTGGTCTCCTTTGCCCGGACAGAGTGGGGAATCTCTGTAGCGAATACTTTAATTTTGCTGCCATAGGTCTCCCGCAGCAGGGCGGCGATCTCCTTGGCAAAGTTGGTACGATTGTCTACCATCGTCAGCAAGATACCGTCAATCTGGAGCTTGGGGTTGATTTGCCGCTTGACCTTGCTCACCGTGGAAAGTAACTGCTCCAGCCCTTTGGCGGGCAGATACTCTGCCTGAACGGGGATTATGATCCTGTTGGCGGCAGCCAGCGCATTGACCGTGAGCATCCCCAGGGAGGGCTGACAATCAATCAGGATATGGGAATATTGCCCCTTCAGCGTGTCCAGATATTGCCGCAGGATGGTCTCACGGCTCATGGCGTTCACCAGCGATACCTCCATACCGGACAGCTGGATGTCGGCGGGCATCAGATCCACACCCTCCGGGTGATGCAGGATGCCCTCGCCGGGGTGAATCGGCTGATCGGTCAGGATGCGCCCCATTGCATCAGAGAGCGTAAAGGGCAGTTTATCCGGCTGGGGATGGCCCAAGCAGATGGTAAGGCTGCCTTGCGGGTCCCCGTCGATCAGCAGCACCTTTCGTCCGGCCTGCGCCAGCCCTATTCCTAAGTTCGCACAGGTCGTTGTCTTGCCAACGCCGCCTTTCTGGTTGGCGATGGCAATGATTTGCGTGTTCATGGACTTCACCTCATTTCTGAATGTTGATATTTCTTCTGGAAATAGAAAAAGCCGCCACTTCAAAAATGAAAAGTGACGGCTCTTTCTAATCCCGGAAAGCCAAAAGCGCCCAGCAGAAAAAGCTGAGCGCTCGGCATTAAATTTATTCTGTTTTGTTCAAATTAGGTCAAATCATCTCAAACTAACCAAACGAAAAACGCACCAGGAAGGAGCTGTAAAACCACCCTTCCAGACAGCAAAAATCAGCCTGCGGTTGTCCTATTTTTTAACCACTTGGCCCTCTTTTTACCCCCATTTTTGCCGGTTGTCCTATATTTAACCATTAAAAATTGGGTGAAAATGGCTCTCGTTATATCAAATCAAGTCAAACCATATCAGACCCTATGGGTATAAGAAAACCCCGGAAAACCTTGATTTTCCGGGGTTTTTGAACCATTTTGATACGGTTTGAACAGCTGATTATCTCTTGCTGAACTGAGGTGCACGACGTGCAGCCTTGAGACCGTACTTCTTACGCTCTTTCATTCTCGGGTCTCTTGTAAGGAAACCTGCTTTCTTAAGAACGGGACGGAATTCGTCATCTGCCTTAAGAAGTGCTCTTGAGATACCGTGTCTGATGGCACCTGCCTGACCTGTGTATCCGCCGCCGCGAACATTAACGGTAATGTCATACTTACCTGCTGTCTCTGTAGCTTCAAGAGGCTGGCGAACAACAACCTTAAGTGTCTCTAATCCGAAATAATCATCAATATCTCTTTTATTAATAGTAATCTTACCGGTTCCGGGAGCCATGTAAACTCTAGCAACTGAGCTTTTTCTTCTTCCTGTACCGTAGTATCTTGAATTTGCCACTTTCTATACCTCCTTCATACCTTAAATGTCCAGAACTTCCGGCTTCTGTGCTGCATGGGGATGCTCAGCTCCTGCATACACAAAAAGCTTCTTGTACATTTCTCTTCCTAAAGGTCCTTTGGGAAGCATACCCTTAATCGCTAACTCAAGCACTTTCTCAGGCTTCTTGGCGATCATCTCTTTGAGAGAAGTCTCCTTCATTCCGCCTACATAGTCTGAATGATGATAGTACTTCTTCTGATCAAGCTTCTTACCTGTAACTTTAACCTTGTCAGCGTTAACGATTATAACGTAATCCCCTGTATCAATGTGGGGTGTGAAAATCGGCTTATTCTTTCCTCTTAAAACCTTAGCTACTTCTGATGACAAACGTCCCAATGTCTTACCTGAAGCATCAACAACGTACCATTTTCTCTCGATAGTAGCAGGGCTTGCCATAAATGTATTCATGGTCTGACCTCCTAAAAATTACACTCTCCCTGACGTCTTCTAAAATGTCCGAAAAAGAAGACTAACGGGATTCATTAAAAGTTATATACAATGCCTTCGTCGGGGCTGTGACTTGGGCATTAACTGACTAATTAAACTTGTCACACCGAGATATTATATTATACAAACAATCCCTTGTCAACACTTACCTGACAGGGGGACGTATCTGACAGGTATGCTTATTTAACAAGTTTTACAATTCTGCTGGTTCCCAGTCTGTCCGCTCCCAGCTCCATAAACTTCCTTGCATCCTCCAGGCTCGATATTCCCCCTGCTGCCTTGATCTTCACATGGGGTTCCACATGTTCCTTAAAAAGCCTGATATCCTCAAATGTAGCCCCTCCCGTTGAAAAACCGGTAGAGGTCTTAATATAGTCCGCTCCAGACTTCGATACGATCTCACACATCTTTATCTTCTCCTCTTCCGTAAGAAGACAGGTCTCAATAATGACCTTAAGTATATGGCCGCCGCAGGCCGCCTTAACAGCCTTGATCTCTTCCAGAACATATTCATATTCCCCGGCCTTAAGCATACCTATATTTATGACCATATCGATCTCATTTGCCCCTTTATCCAGGGCATCCTTTGTTTCATAGACCTTGGACTGAGTGGTCATATTCCCGTTAGGAAAGCCAATTACCGTACATATGTTAAGATCGGGATAATCGGCATGAGCCTTGGATACATAGCAGGGCGGAATGCACACGGACGCGGTGCGATAATGCAGTCCGTCTTCACATATCCCCTTTATATCCTCCCATGTCGCCTCCTGCTTAAGCAATGTATGATCACAGGCCCCCAGTATCTCTTTTATCATTATCTCATCCATATACTTACCCTCCTATATTCATCCTGTAACAGCTTAGTCTATAACCTATATTTAACACTTATTTAATTATTTTTATATAGAAAAACTGGTACTTTTGTATTATAATCTATCTTAATAAAAGGATAATTACATCCGATAGTAACTGTACATAAGTTACAGAAAGGAGTGAACCCCAATGGATATTTCAGGAATTTCCGGTATCAACACAGCCGCTGCCATGACTAATTCAACTGCAGGTGTACAGCGCCAGGTTGCTACTCAGGTAACCGCCATGGGACTTGACCAGATGAAAGAACAGGGCGAGGCTATGAGAAAAATGATGGAACAGTCAGTAAATCCTGCCGTTGGCGGCAATTTCGACGTTTCAGCATAAGCTGCGTAACTTATTAACTACCGGGTAGGATATCCTACCCGGTCTTTTATTCCTTACTTATCTTCTTTTATAAGCTGCCTGATGGCTTCCACAGCCGTAGATATGGCAATCTCAGTATCATGCACCTGTGCATTGGGAAGTCCCTTCTTGGCTCTTTCCTGATTAGCCACAACCAGCAGGACAGATCCCACTCTCACTCTAAGAAAGCTGCCGGCAATGAAGAGGGCCGCAGACTCCATCTCTGAACCCAGGCATCCCATTCGAAGCCAGGCCTCCCATTTATTCTCCAGCTGATAACTTACAGGCATCACTTCCGGTTCATGCTGTCCGAAAAATGAATCCTTGCACTGAACAACACCTACATGATATTTGGCTCCCAGCTTCTTTGCTCCGGATATCATAGCATTCATAACATCTACATTAGCTACAGCCGGATACTCTATGGGGGCATACTCCCTGCTGGTGCCCTCCATCCTGACAGCACCGCTGGCGATGATGATATCCCCGCCTTCTACGTCAAGCTGCATTCCCCCGCATGTTCCTACCCGAAGAAAGGTATCGGCACCGGATTTGGAAAGTTCCTCAATGGCAATGGCTGCAGATGGTCCGCCTATACCTGTTGATGTAACACTGACCTTAACTCCATCCAGGAATCCCGTATATGTAACATACTCACGTACATCCGCTACCAGCCTGGCATCATCAAAATGAGCCGCAATCTTCTCGCATCTTTTGGGATCTCCGGGCATTATCACATATTTCCCGATATCCCCGGGACCTACTCCTGTATGATACTGCTTTCCCGATCCTTCCGTGTAATCTACCATATAAATACCTCCCCTAATACAGATCTCTCACTGTTTGAATTCTATCGACATCAGCGTCAGGCCCTGAGCCGGCGCAGTCGGACCTGCTTTGGTCCGGTCTTTAGCCTCAAGGATCTTTTTAACATCCTCAGGTTTATAAGCACCCCTGCCAACCTCCATCAGGGTCCCGGCGATTATCCTCACCATGTTGTATAAGAATCCGTTTCCTTTAATAAGGATGGATATTTCTTCTCCCAAACGTTCTATATCTATGGAGTATACTGTTCTTACAAAAGACTCCGCCTGAGATCTGGGAGCACAGAAGCTTGAGAAATCGTGCTCTCCCACCAGATAAGCAGCCCCCTCCCTCATAAGGTCCTCTTCCAGTTTCATATAATTAAAACAGGTAAAGTAAGCCCGAAGAGGGTTGTTAAATGTGGCATTCAATATCCTGTATTCATAAGTCTTAATACTTAGCGTACGTCTGGGATGAAAATCAGGCGATACTTCTTTTGACCCTCTGATAACGATATCCTCCGGCAGCCGCTGATTCAGGGCAAAGGATATCTTATCCCCGGGCATTCTTGCATTTGTATCAAATACTGCCACATTGCCTAAGGCGTGAACTCCCGCATCCGTTCTGCTGGCCCCTATAACCTTAATATCTTCTCCAAGAAGGTCTGAAAGATTCTCGTTCAAAACCTGCTCGATGCTAAGCCCGTTGGGTTGTATCTGCCAGCCGCAATAAGCAGTTCCCAGATAAGCAACCCTCATCATAATTCTTTTCATTACTGTTTCCTAAAATCTCTCAAAGGGCAATGTCGCAAAGGTTGATATCAGAATAACAACCACCATGAATACTGCCATTAAACAATAACTGATAATATCGTTCCTCTGATATCTCAAGGGTTTCATCTTGGTCCTTCCTGTTCCGCCACGGTAGCATCTGGCTTCCATAGCCATGGCCAGATCATTTGCCCGGCGAAATGCCGATACGAAAAGAGGTACCAGGATGGGGACCATGTTCTTTGCCCGCTTTATGACTCCGCCGGTTTCAAAATCTGCTCCTCTGGCTGCCTGAGCCTTCATTATCTTATCAGTCTCTTCCAGAAGGATGGGAATAAAACGCAGTGCAATGGACATCATCATTGCCACTTCATGAACCGGAACTTTAACTACTTCCAAAAACTTTAATGACTTCTCCAGGCCATCCGTAAGGTTGTTTGGAGTGGTAGTCAGGGTCATGATGGAACACCCCATAATAAGCATCACGAGACGAAGGGCCATAAATACGGATGTTTTCACTCCTTCAAGGGTGATGGTGAATATCCAGAAGTGAACCAGCTGCAGACCCGGTGTCAAAAACAGATTCAGCGATACCGTAAGAAGCAGCACTATCATAACAGCTCTAAGTCCCTTTACAATGAACTTTAAAGGAACCTTAGACAGCCGGATTACTGCAGACAGCACCAGTGCTATCGCCAGGTATCCCAATATATTGTTAACGATAAAGAGGGCAATTACATAAATCAGTGTACCCATAAGCTTAACCCTGGGGTCAAGCCTGTGGATCACGGATTCAGCATAATAATACTGCCCTATAGTAATCTCTCTGACCATTTAATATACTTTATATCTTTCCGGCACTGATCAGTGCCTCTCTAATATTTGCTGCCGCCTCTGAAACGGTTATTCCGTCAGTATTAACATCAAGTCCCGACTTTTTTAATTCATTTAAAACGTAGGTAACGGCCGGTGCAGCAAGACCCATATCTTCAAGCTCTGCAGAATGTTTAAACACCTCTCTGGGGGTATCATCAAAAACAACCCTGCCCTTATTCATAACGATAAGGCGCTCCACATATTTGGCCACGTCCTCCATGCTATGGGATACAAGAATGGTGGTCATCTTATATTCTCTGTGGAGGCGGGCTATCTGATCTAAAATCTCATCCCTGCCCTGGGGGTCTAATCCCGCTGTAGGTTCATCAAGGATCATTACCTCCGGTCTCATGGCCAGGACTCCTGCTATGGCCGCCCTTCTTTTCTGACCTCCGGAGAGATCAAAGGGGGACCGGTAATACATTTCCTCAGGGAATCCCACCATACGCAGGGCATGAAAGGCTCGAAGTTCCGCCTCTTTCTGGCTGTATCCCTGATTAAGGGGGCCGAAACAGACATCTTTAAAAACCGTCACTTCAAAAAGCTGATGCTCCGGGTACTGGAACACAAGCCCTACCTTGCTTCTTAAGTCTTTTAAGTTGTAACTCTTATCATATATATCCTTGCCGTTATAGTATATCTCTCCTCCGGTTCCCTTTAAGAGGCCGTTAAGATGCTGGATCAGGGTGGACTTGCCTGAACCGGTATGTCCTATCAGGCCTATAAACTGACCGTCCTTAATCTCAAAGCTGACGTCATCCAAAGCTTTAACCGGCTGGGATGTATCCATTCCGTATACATGATATAAATGATTAACTATAATTGACATATTTCCTCTACCAACTCTTCCACTGAGAGTATCCCCGGAGTCAGGGGAACTCCCGATCTGCGAAGTTCCTCTGCCAGAAGGGTAACCTGAGGCACATCCAGATGATAGCCTTTTAAAGTATCAACCTGTGAAAAAATATCCTTTGGAGGTCCCTGCATTACAATATGTCCGCTGTCCATAACGATGACATTGTCGGCGTAGATAACCTCCTCCATGTAATGGGTGATAAGAATAATGGTGATATGCTCCACCATATTAAGGGCCCTTACAGCCCTTATTACGTCCTTACGTCCGTTAGGATCCAACATGGCCGTGGGCTCATCCAGTACGATACATTTCGGATGCATAGCAACAACTCCGGCTATGGCAACCCGCTGTTTCTGCCCTCCGGAGAGTTTATTGGGAGAGTGAGATCTGAATTCCTTCATCTTCACAGCCGTAAGGCTTTCCTCCACCCGTTCCCATATTTCCTCTGTGGGAACTCCCAGGTTCTCCGGGCCGAATCCCACATCTTCTTCTACTATGGATCCTATGATCTGATTATCAGGGTTCTGGAACACCATTCCCGCAGTCTGTCTTACATCCCAGATATTCTCGGGATCAGAGGTGTCTTTACCGTCTATCCATACCGTCCCCTCACTGGGAGTCAGGATAGCATTAAGATGCTTGGCCAGTGTAGATTTGCCGGAGCCGTTATGACCCAGTATAGCCACAAAGTCTCCTGCCTTGACGTTAATGTTAACTCCGTCAATGGCTTTCTTAATGGACTCTACATTGCCCTCTTCATCTCTGGTTATATACTCACAGACCAGATCCTGCGACCTGATGATCTCACTTTCCGCTGCCATCTGCTATTCCTTATCCTTATCTGCCGTATAACTCTGTAATGTATTTAATCTTAACGGCATTTATCTTCTTAAGCTGGGCTTTTGTAACACGCCAGCTCCAGTTACCTCCTACGGTTCCCGGAACATTTGTCCTGCCTGACTCATCCAGAAGAAGATAATCCTGCAGGGGGATAACAGCCGTATCCGCAGTGCACGATAAGGCCGCTCTTACAAGGCTCTTAACCACTTCCTTTGGCTTGGAGGAGGGGGTATTTACATAGTCAGCCACATACTCCCTGTCGCTGTCATTTAAGCTTTTATACCAGCCCAGGGTAGTGTTATTGTCATGGGTTCCCGTATACATAACGCAATTCTTCTCGCATTTGTAGGGAAGGTAATTACTGCTGTGACTCTCGTCAAAAGCAAACTGCAGTATCCTCATCCCCGGATATCCCGTGTCTTTAACAAGACGTATAACATCCTCAGTAAGGAATCCCAGATCTTCTGCAATAATATTTATCTCGCCGAACCATTCTCCCAGCATGGTAAAGAAGGGCAGGCCCGGTCCTTTCTCCCAGTGACCTCCTCTGGCATTTGGTGCACCATAAGGCACTGAGTAGTAAGATTCAAAACCTCTGAAGTGATCGATTCTGACTATATCAAACATCTTACGGCAATGGTCGATTCTTCTTAACCACCAACCGTATCCTGTTGATCTGTGATACTCCCAGTCATAAAGAGGATTGCCCCAAAGCTGTCCGTCCTCACAAAAAGCATCCGGCGGGCATCCTGCCACTGCCTTCGGCGTATTATCATCATTAAACTGGAACAGCTTACGGTCTCCGAAGCAGTCTGCACTGTCATATGCCACATAGATAGGCAGGTCTCCCACGATGAGGATTCCTTTGTCGTTGGCATACTTCTTCAGTGCCATCCATTGTTTCATAAAAATGTACTGAACAAACTTATGAAATCTTTTGGCTTCTTCTATGTCTTCTCCGCCTCTGTTAATCTCTTCCTGGTCCCATTCATACCAGGGTTTGCCTCCAAAATGCTCCTTTAAGGCACAATAATGTGCGTAACAGTCAAGCCATGTGGTCGATGAGGCAAAATCAATATAGTCCCGGTCATTTTCAGGATTAGCCCTGGAGAATGCAAGTTTAAGAAGAGCCATCTTGCCCTCCCGAACCTTTGCATAGTCAACCCTTTCCTGGTTCTTACCGAAATCGTGCTCCTTACACTCTTTCTTTGTAAGAAGTCCATCTTCAATAAGAGCCTCCAGGTCTATGTACATAAAATTACCCGCAAATGTGGAGGGTGACTGGTATGGAGATTCTCCGTAAGCCACCGGACCTATGGGCAGAATCTGCCATATTTTCTGTCCGCATGACTCAAGCAAATCCACAAAGTCATATGCTTCTTTTGAAAAAGAACCAATTCCGTACTCTGACGGCAATGAATATACCGGTAACAAAACTCCTGCTCGTCTCATAAAAGAGCCCCCTTCTTCTTCATTGTGCAATATCGTTTCGTTTTGTCGCTATCTTATCAAAAAAAGGCACCTTATTCAAGATGCCTTTTAAATCAATATCTCTATACTAACTCAAGAAGTACTTCTAAAGCACCGTCGCCTTTACGCTGTCCAATCTTAACGATACGTGTGTAACCACCGTTTTTGTTAGTATATTTTGGTGCGATCTCATCGAAAAGTTTCCCAACAAGATCTACTTCCTTTGTATTCTTCTTTCTTCCGGAATTATCCTCAGGAAGCTCTGTTACCGGGTAAAGTACCTGTAACATCTTTCTTCTGGCATGCAGTCTTGACGGAAGATCCTTCTTAATCTCTTTCTCAACTTCGTCATATACGGTTACTTTCTTGCCGTCTACAACTTCTTTTACTCTCTTGCCGTCTTTATCTTTACGGGCAACCTTAGCTGTTACCTTAACTGTCTCGAAATTATCTCTTTCCTTAACAGCTAATGCGATTAAGCCTTCAACTATCTTAGCTGTCTCTTTTGCTCTTGCCTCGGTAGTTCTGATCTTGCCGTTATTAACAAGTGCTGTCACCTGGCTTCTAAGGATTGCCTTTCTCTGGCTTGAAGTTCTTCCAAGCTTTCTGTACTTTGCCATTATTATCCTCCATTCTTATGCAATCTGTATGTGCTCTTCGGGCTTATCATATAGATTGTTTAGTCCTCACTCTGATTTAACTGTAAACCAAGCTCTTTGAGCTTAGCAAGCACTTCCTCTAAAGACTTACGTCCGAGATTACGTACCTTCATCATATCTTCGGGAGTCTTATTGGTTAACTCCTCAACGGTATTAATTCCGGCTCTCTTGAGACAGTTGTATGAACGAACCGATAATTCAAGTTCATCAATATTCATCTCAAGAACCTTCTCCTTCTCGTTATTCTCTTTCTCTATCATAACCTCTGCAGTACGTGCATTCTCTGACAGATCAATGAATAAGGAGAGGTGCTCGGAGAGTACTTTAGCAGCAAGACTTACTGCCTCGTCCGGAGCAAGTGTACCATTTGTAAATACGTCTAATGTAAGCTTATCATAGTCGGTAATCTGACCTACACGGGTATTGTCAACCGTAAGATTAACACGCTCTACCGGTGTATAAATAGAGTCTACCGCAATGATTCCTATGGGAAGGTCTGGATTCTTATTCTTGTCAGCGCCCACATATCCACGGCCTCCGGTAATGGTAAGCTCCATGTAGATCTTACTGTCATTACCGCCGTTAAGTGTAGCAATAACCTGATCCTTATTAAGGATCTCAATATCAGGATCTGTCTGGATATCAGCTGCTGTAACTACGCCTTCACCTTCAAAATCAATATAAGCTGTCTTTGGTTCGCTGGGATCACCGGAATTCTTAATGGACAAAGCCTTAATATTCATAATGATCTCAGTAACATCTTCCTTAACGCCGGGGATAGAACTGAATTCATGAAGAACTCCGTCTATCTTAACCTGACTAACAGCAAATCCCGGTAATGAAGAAAGCATAATCCTTCTAAGAGAATTACCTAAAGTGGTACCATATCCTCTTTCAAGAGGCTCAACGACAAATCTGCCGTATTTATTGTCTTCTGAAATCTCAGCTATCTCAATCTTTGGTTTTTCGAAATCAAACACCTATAGATCCCTCCTTTTCGGGTCTACCCTCAATTTAACGATTACTTAGAATACAACTCGACTATAAGCATCTCATCTACAGGAACATCAATTGCGCTTCTAGCCGGAATCTCCTTAACTGTTCCCTTGAGATTCTCAGGATCTGCCTCAAGCCACTCCGGAACAAGTCTTCCGCCTGTTGTCTCAAGAATATCCTTATATCTCTGGAATCCTTTAAATTTCTCTTTGATTTCGATAGTGTCCCCTGCCTTAACGATATATGAGGGGATCTGTACCGGCTTACCATTAACCAGTACATGTCTGTGATCCACAATCTGACGTGCTTCCATACGTGTTCTTGCGAATCCTAGACGGAATAATACATTATCAAGTCTGCACTCAAGTAAAATAATGAGGTTCGGACCTGTCATTCCGCTCATCTTCTTAGCCTTCTTGTAGTAATTTCTGAAAGGCTTCTCTAAAACGCCATAGATGAATTTGGCTTTCTGCTTCTCCCTAAGCTGAAGAGCATACTCACTCATCTTCTTATTGGCGCGTTTTAATTCTCTGTTTGACTTCTTATCTATTCCTAAATAAACCGGATCTAATCCAAGTGATCTGCATCTTTTAAGAACAGGAACTCTGTTAACTGCCATCTCTTCCTACACCTCCTACTAGACTCTTCTTCTCTTTGGTGGACGACATCCATTATGTGGTACCGGAGTTACATCTCTGATACTTGTAACTTCAAGACCACAAGCCTGAAGTGCACGAATCGCTGCTTCTCTTCCTGATCCTGGTCCCTTAACCATAACTTCAACTGTTTTTAAACCATGAACTAAAGCTGCCTTTGCAGCTGTCTCTGCTGCCATCTGTGCAGCATATGGAGTAGATTTCCTTGAACCTCTAAATCCAAGACCACCGGCACTTGCCCATGAAAGTGCATTACCTTCAGTATCTGTTAATGTAACAATAGTATTGTTAAAAGATGACTGAATATGTGCCTGTCCGCGTTCAACGTTTTTCTTTACACGCTTTTTTGTCACTTTTTTTGCAACTTTTTTAGCCATTATTAAACTAACCTACTTTCTAAATATTTCAACATGCTCTAAATAAATAAAACTAACTCACGGTAAGCTTATTTCTTCTTACCAGCAACGGTTCTCTTGGGTCCCTTACGTGTTCTTGCATTGGTCTTTGTCTTCTGACCACGAACAGGAAGGCCCTTTCTGTGACGGATCCCTCTGTAGCATCCGATCTCCTGCAATCTCTTGATGTTCATAGCAACTTCTCTTCTTAAGTCACCCTCAACCATGTACTGGTCACCAACGATCGCACTGATTCTTTTTACCTCTTCATCTGTCAACTCTCTGACACGTGTATCCGGATTAACCTTAGCTTCTGCAAGAATCTTATTAGCACTAACTCTTCCGATTCCGTAGATATATGTTAAACCAATCTCAACACGCTTATCTCTCGGTAAATCTACACCAGCAATACGAGCCATCTAACCTTACACCTCCATTTTTTAATATACTGATTATTAACATGCTAAAAGCAGGGTTATTATCCCTGTCTCTGCTTATGCTTTGGGTTCTCACAAATAACTCTGATACTACCTTTTCTCTTAATTATTTTACATTTTTCACAGATAGGCTTAACTGATGATCTAACCTTCATCAAGATTCCTCCTTTCTCATCAAAACAACTTAGAAAAAACATTCGGATGATATTTTATCACAAAAATCAACCGATTTCAAGCAATTTCTTACTTGTCTCTCCAGATAATTCTACCCTTTGATAAATCATATGGGGACAACTCTATAGTTACTTTATCTCCCGGCAAGATTCGGATGAAATTCATCCTTAATTTGCCGCTGATATGCGCCAATACAACATGGCCATTATCAAGCTGTACCTGAAACATTGCATTCGGCAGTTTCTCAATAACAGTGCCTTCTACTTCAATAACATCTGCTTTGGACATATATACCTCCTAATCCCGGCTCTTTTCGAAAGCTGCAATGGTCTTTCGAATCATACTGTCATCCGGACGCTTGCCTTTTTCAAAGCAAGAATCCACTTCTTCGGATATCATTTTTATAATCTGAATATGCTTATACTTCTTTTTTTTTGGTTTGTCTGCGCTCTTTAGTCTTCCGTCGCAGAGATATACATAGTCTTCATCACTGTCCACTATCATGTATAATCTGCCCTTGTCATGACCTGCTTTCGAAACCGCAAGCATACCTTTCATCACATCGTCCATAAAAGACCTCTTAATAACCCGATGCCGGCAATGTCAGGATAACCGGCTCACCATCTGTAATGAGCACTGTATTCTCGTAGTGGGCTGAAAGGGAACCGTCATCGGTGCTGACTGTCCAGTCATCGTCTTCCCACACCACTTCAGCTCTTCCTGCATTGATCATAGGTTCTATGGCAAGTGTCATTCCTGCCTGGAGCTTCATTCCCCGGCGCTTCTGTTTGAAATTAGGTACCTGGGGATCTTCGTGAAGATTCCTTCCTATACCGTGTCCCACAAGGTCTCTTACTATTCCGTATCCGAACTGGGATATATAATTATCTATAGCTTCGGATATTTCATATAAGTGACAGCCTGCCCGAGCAAACTTGATGCCTTCGAAGAAACTCTGTCTGGTCCTTTCAATAAGGAGTCTGGCCTCCTCTGATATCTCTCCCACGGGAAATGTTCTTGCCGCATCGGAATGATATCCCTTGTGAATAACACCTGCATCCAGGCTGACTATATCGCCCTCCTCCAGAATACGGTACTGATTAGGAATTCCGTGAACCACCTGATCGTTAACCGATACACATATTGATGCAGGATAACCGTTATAATTCAGAAAAGAAGGAATGGTATTATAGCTCTTAATGATCTTCGCACCTTCTATGTCAATATCCAGTGTGGATATTCCGGGCTTAATCATCTCTCCCAATCTTTCAAGTACTTCTGCCAAAATCTTCCCGGATTCCATCATAAGTTGAATCTCTTTGGCAGATTTAATCGTTACAGCCATATTTCTTACGCTCCTAAAATCTTAACGATAGCGTTAAATACGTCATCCATCTGCTGTGTTCCGTCAACATCCTTAATGATGCCCTTCTTGGTATAATAATCAATCAGGGGCTGTGTCTGCTCATGATAAACATCAAGACGCTTCTTAACCGTCTCCGGCTTGTCATCGTCTCTTAAGATCAGCTCACCGCCGCATCTGTCGCAGATTCCCTCTTTCTTAGGAGGAATATTTACAACATGATATGTTGCACCACATCCTACGCATGCACGTCTTCCGCCCATACGTGTAATGATGTTCTCATCCGGAACGTCAATATTAATTGCATAATCCATTGAATCATTCATCTCAGCCAGTGCCTTGTCCAGACATTCGGCCTGGGGAATGGTTCTCGGGAAACCATCCAGTACATAACCCTTCTCGCAATCCGGATTCTTAACCCTGTCTACAACCAGGTCTACAACCAGCTCATCCGGCACAAGAAGTCCCTGGTCCATATACGTCTTGGCCTTTTTTCCAAGTTCGGTACCTTCTTTAATATTTGCTCTGAAAATATCTCCCGTGGAAATGTGGGGCACACCGTACTTATCAGCTATCATCTTAGCCTGTGTTCCTTTTCCTGCTCCCGGAGCACCTAACATAATTATCTTCATGCTTTTCCCTCCAATTCAACAGTATGCAATAATCACACAATGGCCATTGCAGCATACGCTGCAATAGCCTTGAACTTAATCACTTAAGAATCCCTTATAATAACGGACAACCATCTGTGACTCGATCTGCTTCAATGTCTCAATGATAACACCTACAATGATGATAATTGAGGTTCCCGCAAATGACACGCTGGCACCGAATACTCCGTTAAATATAATGGGTATAACAGCGACTATAATAAGTCCTACCGCACCGATAAAGATTATGTGGTTCAGTATATCGGTTAAATAATCGCTGGTCGGCTTACCCGGTCTGATACCGGGAATAAATCCGCCCCGCTTCTTCATGTTATCTGCTACTTCCAAAGGATTAAATGTAATGGAAGTATAGAAGTAAGCAAAGCCTATTACAAGCACAATGTAAAGAATAAGTCCCCAGGAGTAAACCAGATTATCCTTGTTGCACCAATTACCCTGGCTTAATCCTTTTATAATAATGGAACCGATTCCCGTTCCGTTACCGACACCCATAAATGCAGCGATAATAACAGGTATCTGCATTAATGACTGTGCGAAGATAATGGGGATAACGCCGGCGGTGTTAACCTTCAGTGGGATATTGCTTCCCTGTCCGCCATAGCTCTTACGTCCCTGCATCTTCTGTGAGTACTGTACCGGAATCCTTCTTTCAGCATTTGAAAGAACAACAACGAATACAACTACTGCGATGATAACTGCCGCTATAATAACTCCTGCCAGTACTGCCCTGGGAATTGACTTGCCCTGCATAAACTGGTTATAAAGAGAAGTCAGGTCTGCCGGCAGACGTGAAAGAATGTTAATAAGAAGGATAATGGAGATACCGTTTCCTTCTCCCCTCTCGGTTATTCTTTCACCAATCCACATAAGGATAGCTGATCCGGCAACAAGAACAACAATAGCTGTTGCACAGTTAACGAAGTTAAACTCCTGCAGGAGGCCCTGACGGCCGAAACCGATGGTCATGGATCCTGCCTGAAGAAGTGCAAGTCCTACTGTAAGGTATCTTGTCAGCTTAGTAAGCTTCTTACGTCCGTCTTCGCCGTCCTTCTGCCACTCCTCTAATTTAGGAATAGCTATGGCAAGGAGCTGAACAATGATTGAACTTGTAATGTATGGTGTAATGCTTAATGCAAATATGGACAGTTCTGCAAAAGAACCTCCTGTTATGGCATTAAAGAAGCTGAATGCATCGCCGTTCTGGCTGGCGAACCATGCCGCAAAATAGTCTCTGTTAACTCCCGGAAGGGGAAGCTGTGATCCTATTCTGACAACTATCAGCATGAGAAAGGTAAAAAACAATCTTTTACGAATCTCTTCAATCTTCAAAGCATTTCGTAATGTCTTTAACATTAGATCACCTCAGCTTTTCCACCTAAAGCTTCAATCTTCTCCTTAGCACCTGCACTGAATGCATTTGCCTTAACCGTAAGCTTCTTTGTTAATTCGCCGTTGCCGAGTATCTTAACTCCATCTCTGGGGTTCTTTACAAGTCCTTCTTCGACTAATGTTGCCACACTAACCTCAGCGCCATTATCGAAACGCTCTAATACGCTAATATTAATACCTACGATATTCTTAGAGTTAATGCATTTAAATCCTCTCTTGGGAATACGTCTGTATAAAGGCATCTGACCACCTTCAAAGCCCGGTCTAGGAGCTCCTGAACGTGCCTTCTGACCCTTATGACCTTTTCCGGCTGTCTTACCGTTGCCTGAACCATGTCCACGGCCTTTTCTGAAACTATCCTGATTTGAACCGGCTGCCGGTTTTAAATTAGATAAGTCCATTTTGACACCTCCCTCTCTATTTAAATCTCTTCAACTTTCACCAAATGTCTAACCTGTGCGATCATTCCCTGTGTTGCAGCATTATTCGGCTGCTCAACAGTAGAATGTAATTTATGCAATCCCAATGCTGCTACAGTCTTCTTATGTTTGGGAATCGCACCAATGGTAGATTTAACTAATGTAATCTTTAACTTATCAGCCATTATTAATTCCTCCTTAACCTAAGATCTCCTGCAGTGATTTGCCACGGTTCTTTGCAACTTCTTCAGGGGACTTAAGTTCCTTTAATCCTTCGATGGTTGCAAGAACAACGTTCTGCTTATTATTGGATCCAAGTGACTTTGTACGGATATTCTTGATACCTGCAAGCTCACATACGATACGTGCAGGACCACCTGCGATGATACCTGTACCTTCGGGTGCTCTCTTCAGAAGAACTGAAGCACCTGTATGCTTTCCAATAATATCATGTGTAATACTGTTATTATCATCTAATGTAACAGAAACCAGCTTCTTCATAGCGTCTTCTTTGCCTTTACGGATGGCTTCCGGAATCTCGGTAGCCTTACCGAGACCTGCTCCTACATGACCGTTCTCGTCTCCGACAACAACCAGCGCAGTAAATCTGAAGTTACGTCCACCCTTAACAACCTTAGTAACACGCTTGATAGATACTACCTTTTCTGTTAATTCTAATTGACTGGGGTCAATAATTGTACGTTTCATTCGTCTTCCTCCTATATTAGAATTCCAGTCCGGCTTCTCTTGCTGCGTCAGCTAATGCCTGAACTTTTCCGTGGTAGATGTATCCTCCTCTATCGAAGACTACAGCCTTAATACCCTTATCCAGAGCTTTCTTTGCAATAGCCGTTCCGACTTTTGCAGCTGCCTCTACATTATTGGTCTTCTCAAGGTCTGCCTTAACATCCGCATCAAGTGTGGATGCTGCTACAAGAGTGTTACCTGCTGCATCATCAATAATCTGTGCATACATATGATTGTTACTTCTGAACACAGCAAGACGAGGTCTTTCGGCTGTTCCGGAAATATGATTACGCATTCTGTTGTGTTTCTTAATACGAACATCTGCTCTTGATCTCTTCTTAATCATTCCTTCTATCCTCCCTACTTCTTACCTGTCTTACCGACTTTACGTCTGATATGTTCATCAGCATACTTGATTCCCTTGCCCTTATAAGGTTCAGGTCTTCTCTTATCTCTGATCTCAGCAGCATACTGACCTACTTTTTCTTTATCAATACCCTTAACAATAATCTTGTTACCATCTACGACAGCCTCTAAGCCTTCAGGATCTTCCATCTCAACAGGATGTGAATATCCCAGGTTAAGAGTAAGCTTCTTTCCTGCCTTAGCTGCTCTGTAACCAACACCGTTAACCTCTAAGGTCTTCTCATAGCCTTCGGTTACACCAACGATCATATTATGGATAAGTGTTCTTGTAAGTCCGTGTAAGGACTTCATTTTCTTTAAGTCGTTCGGTCTTGTTACTTCAACCTGACCATCATTTAACTTAATCTCTAACTCCGCGGGAAGCACTCTCTCAAGTGTTCCTTTTGGACCTTTAACAGTCACCTTGTTATTTTCTGCAATATCAACAGTAACGCCTGCAGGTATTGCGATTGGCATTCTTCCTATACGTGACATGCCCGTACCTCCTATTAATAATCTTGATTATCTGTTTACCATACGAATGCAAGAACCTCGCCGCCAACCTTAAGCTCACGTGCTTCCTTATCGGTTACAACGCCATGATTGGTGGAAATAATAGCTACGCCTAAACCTCCGAGAACCTTAGGAAGTTCATCCTTGCCGGCATATACACGAAGACCCGGCTTAGAGATTCTCTTTAATCCTGTAATAATCTTGTCATTCTTATCCTGGCCATACTTTAAAGTAATGTGGATTACATCAAAGTTACCATCTTTAACGATCTCCTGCTTCTTAATGTATCCTTCTTTCTCAAGGATCTGTGCAATAGCGATTTTCATCTTAGATGCAGGAACATCAACTGTATCATGTTTAGCAGTATTTGCATTACGGATTCTTGTAAGCATATCTGCGATTGGATCACTCATTGTCATCTTTGGATTTCCTCCTTACTTGAATATTTTTCTTACCAGCTTGCTTTCTTAACGCCAGGTATCTGACCCTTATAAGCTAACTCTCTAAAGCAAACTCTGCAAATTCCATACTTTCTGAGATATGCATGTGGACGTCCGCAGATTCTACAACGGCTATATTCTCTTGTGGAGAATTTCTGCTTGCGCTGCTGCTTAACTTTCATTGCTGTCTTAGCCATTATATTTCCTCCTCCTATCTAGCAAACGGCATATTAAATAATCTTAATAATTCACGTGCTTCTTCATCAGTCTTTGCAGTTGTAACGAAGATAATATCCATACCTCTTATCTTATCAACCTTGTCATACTCTATTTCAGGGAAAATGAGCTGTTCCTTGATACCGAGAGAATAATTACCTCTTCCGTCAAATGCGTCAGGGTTAACACCTCTGAAGTCACGTACACGGGGAAGTGCAAGATTAACGAGGCGGTCTACGAACTCATACATCTTATCTCCACGTAATGTAACCTTACATCCGATGGGCATTCCTTCTCTTATCTTAAAGTTAGCAACTGATTTCTTTGCTTTTGTCTGAATCGGCTTCTGTCCTGTAATGATCTCCAGGTCCTTCATGGCCGCTTCAAGAATCTTAACATTCTCTTTTGCTTCTCCGACACCCATGTTGACTACAACCTTCTCGAGCTTCGGAACCTGCATAATATTCTTATATCCAAATTTCTTGATCATAGCATCTACGATCTCATTTGTATATGTCTCTTTAAGTCTACTGCTCAACTTGTATAACCTCCTCTCCTGAATTAATCGATAACTTCACCTGTTGACTTGGCATAACGTACTTTCTTACCGTTCTCGAACTTAAATCCGATCCTGGTGGGCTTACCCTTATGAACGTACATTACATTTGAAATATCGATAGGAGATTCCTGACTAACAATTCCACCGTTTGGATTTGATACGTTAGGCTTAACATGCTTTGATACCATGTTAGCTCCCTCAACGATGATTCTCTTGGTCTTTCTGTTAATGGAAATTACCTTTCCTTCTTTGTCTTTATCTTTACCGGCGATGATCTTAACGGTATCGCCCATCTTAATCTTTAACATTGACATAAGGCACCTCCCTATAATACTTCCGGAGCCAATGAAACAATCTTCATAAACTGTTTCTCACGAAGCTCTCTCGCTACCGGCCCAAATATACGGGTTCCTCTCGGAGTCTTATCATCCTTGATGATAACGGCAGCATTCTCATCGAACTTTATATATGATCCGTCTTTACGACGTACACCTTTTTTTGTTCTGACAACAACAGCCTTAACTACGTCACCCTTTTTAACAACTCCGCCTGGTGTTGCATCTTTGACAGTAGCAGTGATGATGTCACCAATATTAGCATATCTTCTTGTAGAACCACCCATTACTCTAATACAGAGAATTTCTTTAGCACCTGTATTATCAGCAACTTTAAGTCTGGTTTCCTGTTGTACCATGCCAATATACCTCCTTTATTATTTTGCTTTCTCTACGATCTCGACAAGTCTCCATCTCTTATCTTTTGAGAGAGGTCTTGTCTCCATAACTTTTACTGTATCTCCGATATTGCATTCATTGTTCTCGTCATGAGCCTTAAGCTTGTAAGTTCTCTTAACGATCTTGCCGTACAAAGGATGCTTAACATGGTCTTCTACAGCAACAACAACAGTTTTCTGCATTTTATTACTAACAACTTTTCCTGTACGTGTTTTTCTAAGATTTCTTTCCACAAGGAATCCTCCTTTCATTAATCACCATAAAGCATTCTTACTGTGCAGCCTTAGCCTTCTCAACAATAATAGTCTGGATTCTGGCAATGTTTTTTCTGACATCTTTGATTCTGCTTGTATTGTCTAACTGATTAGTAGCATTCTGGAATCTTAAATTGAAAAGCTCCTTTTTAGCAGCTACTAATTTCTCGTTTAATTCTTCTGCTGAATTAGTTCTTAATTCTTCTAAATAAGTCTTAGTTTTCATTAGATTCACCGCCTTCTAAATCTTCGCGAGAAACAACCTTACATTTACAAGGTAATTTATGTGTCGCAAGACGCAATGCCTCTCTGGCTATATCTTCTGAAACTCCTGAGATCTCGAACATTACGCGTCCGGGCTTAACAACTGCTACCCAGTATTCAAGTGTTCCTTTTCCGGAACCCATACGTGTTTCTGCCGGTTTTGTGGTTACCGGTTTATCCGGGAATATCTTGATCCAAACCTTACCACCACGCTTGATATAACGTGTCATAGCAATACGGGCTGCTTCGATCTGGTTTGATTTAATCCATGCTGGTTCTAAAGCAACGATACCATATTCACCGCTTGTGATCTTATTGCCTCTTGAAGCTTTGCCGGCCATAGATCCACGGAACTGCTTACGATGCTTTACTCTCTTAGGCATTAACATTATTTATCGCTCCCTTCCTTATTATCTTTAGTTGGAAGAATTTCGCCTTTGTATATCCAAACCTTAACACCTAACTTACCGTAGGTTGTGTCTGCTTCTGCGAAACCATAGTCAATATCTGCTCTTAATGTCTGAAGGGGAATAGTACCCTCGCTGTAGAACTCTGTACGAGCCATATCAGCACCGCCGAGACGACCTGATACTGCTGTCTTGATACCCTTAGCTCCTGCCTTCATACTTCTTGACATAACAGACTTCATAGCTCTTCTGAAGGATACACGGTTCTCAAGCTGCTGAGCGATATTCTCTGCAACAAGCTGTGCATCTCTGTCAGGTCTCTTGATCTCCTGAATGTCTACGATAAGCTTCTTATCTGTAAGCTTAGCAAGCTCTTTCTTAAGCTTCTCTATCTCTGCGCCGCCCTTACCGATAACAACACCGGGCTTTGCGGAGTAAATGATGATCTTAACTTTTTCAGATGCTCTCTCGATCTCAATCTTAGAGATTCCGGCATTATATAATCTGTCCTTAAGGAACTCACGGATCTTGTAATCCTCAACCAAACAGTCTGCAAAATCGCCTTCTGCATACCACTTGGAATCCCAGTCCTTGATAATTCCAACTCTTAAGCCATGCGGATTAACTTTCTGTCCCATTTCTTTCCTCCTTATCTCTCATTAAGCACGATGGTAATGTGGCTCATTCTCTTTTCGATACGATAAGCTCTACCCTTGGCTCTTGGTCTGACTCTCTTCATTGTGGGTCCTTTATTTGCGTAACACTCTTCAATATAAAGGTTATCCGCATTCATTCCGTTATTATTCTCAGCATTGGCTATAGCTGACTTTAATAATTTTTCTATAACGCTTGATGCATATCTTGGATTGTAAGCAAGGATAGCTAATGCTGTCTTTACGTCCTTACCTCTGATGGCATCCAAAACGAAGCAAGCTTTCTGAACTGACACTCTGGCATAAGATAACTTAGCTGAGGGTCTTGTCTCTTTTTGATTCTCGTTTCTTTCTCTCTTAATCTGGCTTCTGTGTCCCTTTGCCATAACTTTCGAGACCTCCTTTCAAATAATAAGATTAACGTACTTTTGACTTCTTCTCGTCTTTTCCGTGTCCTCTGTATGTTCTTGTAGCCACAAACTCACCAAGCTTGTGTCCTACCATATCTTCTGTAATATAAACCGGTACATGCTTTCTTCCGTCATGAACGGCAATTGTATGACTAACCATCTGAGGGAAGATAGTTGAACGACGTGACCAGGTCTTAATAACACTCTTGTCACCTGCTGCGTTCATGGCATCTACCTTCTTAAGTAAGCTCTCATCAGCAAATGGTCCTTTTTTTAATGAACGGCTCATAGGTTTACCTCCTTATTTGATAGCTCTTCCGTCTCTTCTTCTTACGATAAGCTTGTTAGATTTCTTGTTCTTCTTTCTGGTCTTAAGTCCAAGTGCGGGCTTGCCCCAAGGTGTTGACGGACCCGGACGACCGATACCCGTCTTACCTTCACCACCACCGTGCGGATGGTCGTTGGGGTTCATAACAGAACCACGGACTGTAGGTCTGATACCCATATGACGCTTACGACCTGCTTTACCGATGTTAATAAGGTTGTGGTCACCATTACCTACTACACCTACTGTGGCACGGCACTCTACCGGTACCATTCTCATCTCTCCTGAAGGAAGTCTCAGTGTAGCATAAGCTCCTTCCTTAGCCATTAACTGAGCTGAGTTTCCTGCTGAACGAACCATCTGTCCGCCCTTGCCCGGGAAAAGCTCAATGTTATGTACTAATGTACCTACGGGGATTACTGACAGGGGAAGGCAGTTACCTATTCTTACTTCGGCATCAGCGCCGTTCATAACCTTCATTCCGTCCTTTAATCCTTCCGGAGCAAGGATGTATGATTTCTGTCCGTCAGCATATGCGATCAATGCGATGTTTGCTGTTCTGTTGGGATCATACTCGATTCCTATAACCGTTGCCGGTACTCCGTCTTTATTTCTCTTAAAGTCGATTATTCTGTATTTCTTTCTTGATCCGCCTCCGCGGTGTCTTACTGTTATCTTACCCTGATTATTACGTCCGGAACGCTTCTGAAGTGAAACGAGTAATGACTTCTCCGGTGTGTCCTTTGTGATCTCGGAAAAATCAGATCCGGTCATATGCCTTCTGGAAGGTGTATATGGGTTATATGTTTTGATTCCCATTGTTATTCTCCTTTCGATCTTGTTTACTTACTATCTGCCCCATATTTGATCATTCTTTCGAGGCAATGCTAAGAAGTTTTTACAGTCCGCTGAAAATCTCGATATCAGCACTGTCTTCTGTTAATGTTACGATAGCCTTCTTAGTCTGAGCTGTTCTTCCGTAGATCATTCCACGTCTCTTCTTCTTACCATCGTTATTCATGGTATGAACTGATGCTACCTTAGTTCCGGTAAACATCTTCTCAACAGCTTCCTTTATCATAATCTTGTTTGCTTCCGGATGAACAAGGAATGTGTACTTCTTCTCACCCATAAGGTTCATGCTCTTCTCTGTTACAACCGGTTTGAGGATAACGTCATAGTAATTTACGCTTGCCATTATGCATACACCTCCTCGATCTTAGCAACAACTTCTTTTGATAACACAAGTGTGTTGTATTTCAGAATGTCATATACGTTAATTGTATTAGCACCTGCTGTCTTAACATTAGGAATGTTTCTTGCTGAAAGCTGTACGTTCTTGTTACCTTCTTCAAGAACAACCAGTGCCTTGTCAACCTTAAGGTTCTTAAGAACCTCTGCGAACTTCTTTGTCTTGATCTCGTCAAGCTTAAGATCCTCAACAACAAAGATCTTGTTGTCTGCTACTCTTGAAGATAATGCTGAAAGAAGAGCGATACGTCTTTCTTTCTTATTCATCTTCTGTGAGTAATCTCTCGGTACCGGAGCAAATACAACTCCGCCGCCTTTCCACTGTGGAGCTCTGATGGAACCCTGTCTTGCATGACCTGTTCCCTTCTGTCTCCAAGGTTTTCTTCCGCCTCCGCTTACTTCTGAGCGGGTTCTCGCCTTCTGTGTTCCCTGGCGTTTATTAGCAAGCTGTGCAACAACTGCCTTATGAACAAGATGCTCATTGATCTCTACGCCGAATATCTCGTCCTTAAGCTCAATCTTGCCAACTTCTTTTCCTTCCATATTATATAAAGATACGTTAGCCATTTGCTATGTTCCTCCTTTCTTCGAGTCGACCTTTACGCCTTCTTAACTGTTTCTTTAACAGTTACCAGCGCCTTCTTGGATCCGGGAACTGCTCCCTTAACCAGAAGAAGATTGTTTTCAGCATCAACTCTTACTATCTCCAGATTCTGAACGGTTACTTTTCTGCTTCCCATATGTCCGGGCATCTTCTTTCCTTTGAATACCTTGCTGGGGCTTGAACATGCACCGTTGGAACCTGCATGACGATGGAACTTGGAGCCGTGAGCCATAGGCCCTCTTGACTGTCCATGTCTCTTGATGGCGCCCTGGAATCCCTTACCTTTGGAGATTGCAGTTACGTCAACTTTATCATTAGCCTCGAAGATGTCTGCTTTGATCTCATCTCCAAGCTTATAGTCTGCAACGTTTTCAAACAAAAACTCTTTTACATATCTCTTGCCTGATACTCCGGCTTTCTTGAAATGACCCATCTCAGCCTTTGTAACGCCATGTCTGTGAGCTACTTCTTTTCTTCCTGTAGCATCCTTGTTAACTACTCTTTCCTTCTTATCAACGAATCCAACCTGAACTGCTTCGTATCCGTCGTTCTCAATAGTCTTAACCTGAGTAACGAATACAGGACCTGCAGCAAGTACGGTAACCGGTGTTAACTGACCGTCTTCGTTGAAAACCTGTGTCATACCTACTTTTGTAGCTAAAATAGCTTTCTTCATTCTTAATAACCTCCTACAGCGGATTGTGCCTCTTATCAGGCTCAATCATTCTAGAATAAATAGTTTGTTTTTACTTCTGCTTCATTTTTATGTCGATGTATACACCTGCCGGCATCTCCAGTCTTGACAGAGCATCTACTGTCTTCTGGGTCGGTGTAATGATATCGATCAGTCTCTTATGAGTTCTCTGCTCAAACTGCTCACGGGAATCTTTGTACTTGTGAACAGCTCTAAGAATAGTAACAACTTCCTTTTTAGTAGGAAGGGGTACCGGTCCGCTCACCTGTGATCCGTTCTTCTTAACAGTTTCAATGATTTTCTTGGCAGATGCATCGATCAGCTGATGATCATATGCTTTCAATGTAATTCTCATAACCTGATTTGCCATAAAAAAAGTCGCCTCCTTTTCGCACTAAATAATTTTCAGTACGACAAGCGGTGACTGTACACTCTACCACGTGTATCATACACGTGTGTTTCTGCCTTTCGCAGACTGCGTATTGTACAGTGACTTGTCGCCAGTTTCCTAACTTGACATTCGCTCCACGGAAAAACCTGCCACATAAGGGCAGCAACCTCACGCTTCATAGCTATCAATGTCACAGCAAAACACATTATATACGAATAGTCTGCGAAAAGCAAGCATTTTTTTATATTTTTTTATTGCTTATAAAGCATACCGGCGGCTACTTTGTCGGCGGCCTCTTTTCCTTTTAATATACGAACCAGTTCCAGGCCGAACTCCATAGCCGTGGCCGGGCCGCTGCTGGTGGTAAATGAACCGTCGGTTATGGTTCTTGCATTACCTTTTGGTACGACCCTTCCTTTAAGCTCACTCTCCAGCTCCGGATCGGGATAGCACAGACATTCCACACCTTCTAAGGCGCCCAGTCTTCCCAGTACTGTAGGAGCTGCGCATATGGCTGCTATCTTCTTGTCCTCCTCCATCAGCTTCAGGAGCAGATCAGTCAACCCTTCTGAAGCTGCCATATTATCACGTCCTCCCATGCCTCCGGGAAGAACTATCATATCTGTTTCTTCTATATTAATACCATCGCTTAATTGCAAATCCGCTATAACAGGAATACCATGTCCCCCTACAACCTGTCTGTTGCCGCTGATACCAAGAGTCTTAACCGAGGCTCCGCCTCTTCGCAGGATATCAATAACACTTATGGCTTCGATCTCTTCAAATCCATCTGCCAGAACTACCAGTACATTACCCATAACCGTCTCCTCCTTATAATCATCCGGTTGTTATTTTATTATAATGAATTATACTATAATAAGGAAGAGAAAGGAACGAATAAATATGGAAATCGAGAAGAAATTCTTAGTCGGGGAGATCCCCTACGATCTTGACACCCTTAAATATCATGATATCGAGCAGGCATATCTCTGCGTAAAGCCTGTAGTAAGAATAAGAAAGCAGGATGAGGATTACATCCTGACCTATAAGGGTTCCGGCATGATGGAGCGGGAAGAGTATAATCTGCCCTTAAATAAGGAAGCTTACCTGCATCTTAAGGAAAAAGCCGACGGTAACATTATCACTAAGCGCCGTTATCTGATCCCCATAGAAGATGATCTGACCATCGAGCTTGACGTGTTTGGCGGAGTTCTGGCTCCCTTGATCCTGGCAGAGGTGGAATTCCCGGATACTAAAACAGCCGAGAGCTTCACGCCCCCGGCCTGGTTTACAAAGGAAGTCACCTTCGACAAACGCTTCCACAACAGCTATTTAAGTAAAGTGGGCTTCGACCCGGTATATTGACTCATTCTCTCTTAAACCTGTCCTTGCAGTCAAACTTATCAAATGTAGTCAGGCAGGTTTTCAATTCCCTAATCCTATCGGAAATCTCTCCATCATGGATCACCACATCAAGAGATGCAGCCATATCATCCAGCAGTTTATCCGTCATCTCGGACTCCATACGCCGCAGGATCTGCAGCTTCTCGTCAAAGGATTTGGTCTCTAAAAACTGCATGAGCATAGGGTTAACCTCCCCATCAGCAGTCGATGCAGCTTTAGGTGCTTCAGCCTCACCCACAGCCGGCGCCTGCTTGGTCGACCCGTTATATCCCGGGAAGTAGCCCTTATCTGCGGCTTCATCGGGCTCTGCTTCTATATCTGCTAAATCTTCCGGCTCTTCTGCTTCTTCCGGTTCCTTATCGGATACCAGTTCAAACCTGTACTTCTGAGCCACATCCGGATATTTCTCTTTATTTACTTCGCTGACAAAGCCTCTGTAAGATCTTACAAATACCTTATCTTTATTCAGAGATTTATAAACAACAACTTCCTCTCTGTTATCAGCATTAACAGCCAGGGCGATAACCTCATAGACATTGCCCTTAAAGTGTCTGTACACCTGACCGACTTCAACTCTTCTCTCCATTAACTACTAACTCCATTTCATATATATGCGAAGATACATCATCAAGAGAATGCTCACTATATCTTCGCGCAGATTTTTAAGTATGCCTTAACCATCTCTATGCAGGTCTCATAGCTCATGGATTCAGTATTAAGGCACATATCATAATTAGACGCATCATTCCACTTACGTCCCGTATAATACTCGTAATAATCTGCACGTTCTTTATCTGTCTTCTCGATCTTTTTAATGATCTCCGTCTCGCTCATGCCGTACATCTCTTTGGTTCTCTGTATACAGCACTCCCTGGGGGCATAAAAGAAAAGCTTGATAACATTCTTGTAATCCTTAAGAATATAATCGGCACATCTTCCTATAATAATGCAGGAAGTAGTCTCTGCCAGCTCTTTTATAACCTTAGCCTGGTAATTAAAAAGATTCTGGGGAGAAGTGAAATCAGCCTGATTAGGGGAAGATATCTTGCCGCTGTATACCCCTTTAAAGATCCTGAAAGACATCTTTCCGGGAACCTTCTCATCCGACTCTCCGAATAAGGACTCGCTTATACCGCTCTCCTCGGAGGCCTTCTTTAAAAGCTCCATATCATAGCAGTCAATACCCAGTTCCTGGGCAAGCTTCTTACCCATGGTTCTTCCGCCGCTTCCGTAGCTTCTTCCGATAGTAATAACGTAATTATCCATTAGATGCCACCTACTCTCCCAAATATGCTTTTTTAACTGTCTCGTTATTCATAAGCTCTGTTGCATCTCCATCAAGAACGATATTACCCGTCTCAAGAACGTAAGCCCGGTTGGCTATGCCCAGAGCCTTCTTAGCATTCTGCTCAACAAGCAGAACCGTGGTTCCGCTCGCGGATACTTCCTCAATAATCTTAAAAATCTCTTCAACAAAGATGGGTGATAACCCCATGGAGGGCTCATCCATAAGAACGATCTTCGGATGAGACATTAAAGCACGACCCATGGCAAGCATCTGCTGCTCTCCGCCGGAGAGTGTTCCTGCCAGCTGGTTCTTTCTTTCTTCAAGTCTGGGGAATTTGCCATATACCATCTCCAGGCTTTCCTCTATCTCAGCTTTATCCTTTCTGGTATAAGCGCCCATCTTAAGGTTCTCATAAACGGAAAGCTGGGAGAAAACACGACGTCCTTCAGGAACATGGGCCATTCCCATAGCTACGATCTTATGAGCCGGGACTTTGGTAATATCCTTGCCGTCAAAAACGATACTTCCGTTCTTGGGCTGCAAAAGTCCGGTTATAGTATGAAGAATAGTAGTCTTACCTGCACCATTGGCACCAATAAGGGCTATAACCTCTCCTTCATTTACATCGAAGGAAATGCCCTTAATGGCCTGAATCACACCGTAAAATACTTCTATATCTCTAATTTCAAGCAAAGCCATAAAAGATTCCTCCTAATCACCCAAGTATGCCTTGATAACTTCCGGGTTATTAAGTACTTCACCGGTAGTTCCCTGGCAGAGAACCTGTCCGAAGTTTAACACCGTTAATCTCTCGCAGATACCGGATACAAGCCGCATATCATGCTCTATAAGTAAGATAGTCATATCGAATTCATCCCTGATGAACTTGATAGTCTCCATAAGTTCCTTAGTCTCGTTAGGATTCATACCTGCTGCCGGCTCATCTAAAAGGAGCAGCTTGGGATTGGTGGCAAGGGCTCTTGCCATCTCTAACTTCCTCTGCTTACCATAAGGCAGGTTGGAGGATGTATAATCCTTCTCTCCGTCAAGGTCGAATACTTTTAACAGTGACAGAGCTTTCTCATCCATGAGCTTCTCGTCCTTATAATACTTGGGCAGACGGAATATCCCTGTAGCCGTGGAATATGTAAACTCATTATGCAGTCCCGTTTTAACATTATCCAATACGGATAACTGCTTAAAGAGTCTTATGTTCTGAAATGTTCTTGCGATGCCGGCTTTATTAATCTCCACCGTATTCTTTCCGGTGATGTTCTCACCATCCAGCATGATGATACCATCGGTGGGTTTATATACGCCGGTCATGAGGTTAAACACTGTGGTCTTACCTGCACCGTTAGGTCCGATAAGTCCGTATAACTCACCCTTCTCTATGGAAAGATTAAAATCATCTACTGCACGAAGTCCTCCGAAGGAGATTCCTAAGTTCTTAATATCAAGTACAGCCATAACCTAGACCCCCCTCTTCTTACTGTTGAGCCCCTCAACATGGTGCTCTCTTTCTGTTCCCTGAACATGGGAGAAATCATTCCCCTCCCGTTTCAAAAGCCTTCCGATACCGTATCTCTCACGGAAATTAATACCTGCCGGTGATGAGTTAAAGAGCATAAGTACAATAAGAAGAATAGCGTACATAAGCATACGATAATCGTTCAATGCACGAAGCAGCTCAGGCAGCATAGTCAGAATAACTGCCGCGATAATGGAACCTCTTACGTTACCGATTCCACCAAGCACCACGAATACAAGGATCATGATGGACATGTTATATCCGAAGTTCTTGGATGTAGCCGCAAGAGTAGAAAGATTGTGGGCATATAATGCTCCCGCCACACCGGCAAGCATGGCTGATATGGAAAATGCCAGCATTTTATACTTTGTGATATCAATACCGATGGATTCAGCCGCTATACTGTTATCCCTGATAGCCATAATGGCTCTTCCCGATCTGGAATTGATCAGGTTCAATACGATAAACAATGTAATAAGAAGTAATATAATTCCTATGGTGAAGTTGGAGCTATGGGGTGTTCCCGTAATACCTGTAGCTCCGTTAATAATAACCTTGCCGTCCTTTTCCATGTTAAGGTCGGAGGCCTTTGTCAAACAAAAATGAAGTCCCTTGGAATCTATGCCAAGATAGATTACATTCATAATATTCTTTATGATCTCGCCGAAAGCCAGTGTAACAATGGCAAGGTAGTCTCCGTTAAGACGAAGAACGGGAATTCCTATCAGAATACCTATAATGCCTGCTGCAATGGCTGCCAGGATAATTGCGATTATAAATCTGAGAAGATCATTCTCAATGGATGTGGCATTAATCTTTGAAAATGTAGCGCTCACAAAGGCACCCACACACATAAATCCTGCATGTCCAAGGCTTAACTCTCCGAGGATACCTACCGTCAGGTTAAGGGACACAGCCAGGATAGAGTATGCGCAAAGGGGTACCAGAAGTCCCTGTATAAGATTGGATACACTTCCGGTCCCTACAAGAATCTGCATGATCAGATATGCCACGATGACCATTCCGTAGGTTATGATATTGCTTTTTGTGGTTTTCTTCATATTCTTAAGCATACTCCCACCTACACTTTCTCGCGGACTGTCTTACCCAGGATACCCGTGGGCTTAACAAGAAGAACAATAATAAGTACCGCAAAAACAATGGCATCTGCCAGCTGGGAAGAAATATATGCTTTTCCCAGAATCTCAATAACTCCCAGAAGCAGTCCGCCGATCATGGCTCCGGGAATAGAGCCGATACCGCCGAATACAGCTGCAGTAAATGCCTTAATACCGGGCATAGACCCTGTGTAAGGAGTCAGAGTGGGATATGCCGAACAAAGAAGCACCCCGGCTATGGCAGCGAGGGCAGACCCTATAGCAAAGGTAAGGGAAATGGTCCCGTTAACATTGATACCCATGAGCTGGGCTGCGCCACGGTCTTCAGACACTGCCTTCATGGCACATCCTGCCTTGGTCTTATTAACAAACAATGAAAGGCAGACCATTATCACGATACCGGAAATAATAGCAACTATAGATACACCTGTTATAACAAGCTGACCGTCTGCAAGGACAAGGGGTTCAAAGGGAACCACTGACTTGAAAGACTTGGGATTGGCTCCGAATACAAGCAGGGCTATATTCTGAAGAAGATAGCTTACACCGATGGCAGTAATAAGAACTGCAAGGGATGTAGCATTACGAAGGGGGCTGTATGCCACCTTTTCAATAGTCATTCCCAGAAGGGTACATACCACCATGGCTATAATGATACCCAGTATAGTAGGAAATCCCATGGTGCTGACCGTAATAAACACCAGATAGCTTCCTATCATAATTACATCGCCGTGAGCAAAGTTAAGCATTCTGGCGATTCCGTATACCATGGTATAGCCTAATGCGATTATGGCATATATACTTCCCAGACTAATTCCGTTAATCAGGTGGGCCAAGAAATCCATACAAACACTCCCTTATATAAATAATTACTGTTTAAAGCTATTTACACGGTTATATATTATAGCAGAAGCCATATATATTTTCAACAAAAACAAATGTGCTCCATGTAGCGAAAAGAGACCGCCTCTAAAAGCGGTCTCCATTGACTCATATACAATATTTTAAATTAATTCATTGCTGTGTAAGCACCGTTCTTGATAACCATAGCCTTAGGCTCCTTGTTAACTGCACCGTCAGCGCTCCACTTCATACTTGTACCTGTTAAACCATCAAATGAAAGTGCTGTAATAGCTGCTTTCATCTTCTCACAGATCTCATCTGTCTTCATTGATGCATTAACTCCACCCTTCTCGGCAGCTTCCTTAATGATGTAGATAGCATCGTAAGCGTCTGCTGCGAACTGGATAGGTGTTACGTTGTTGTATGCCTTCTTGTAAGCAGCTACAAACTTCTGTGTCTTCTCATCTGTAGCATCTGCTACGAAAGGTGTAAGAAGAACTACGTTCTCAGCAAGCTTCTTATCAAAGTTCTCAACATCAAGGATACCGTCCATACCGTCTACACCGAAGAATGTAGGAGCGAACTTCATATCACTTGCCTGTTTTAATACAACTGATGCTTCCTGATAATAGAAGGGGCAGAATACAAGGTCTGCACCTGCTGACTTGAATTTATTTAACTGAGCTGAGAAGTCTGTCTTAGACTCATCTGTAAATGCTTCCTCAGCTACAATTGAGAATACTGAAGACTGATTCTTAGCCTCCTCTACGAACTTCTCATAGATACCCTTTGAGTATACATCTGAAGAGTTGTAAAGAACAGCTACCTTAGTTGCAAGCTTCTTCTCGCCGATGTACTTAGCTGAAGCGATACCCTGGTTAGGATCTGTGAAGCATACCTGGAATACATTGTCCTTAGCGATAACATCCTGTGATGAAGCTGAAGGAGTAAGCTGGAACATCTTATCTGCTGCTGTCTTCTCTGTTACTGCGATACAGGGGTTAGTTGTTACAGTTCCCATAAGGATCTGCATTCCCCAGTCCTTTAATGTGTTATATGCGTTAACTGACTTCTCGGGATCATGCTCATCATCCTCGAACTTGAACTCGATCTTAGCTCCGGCGATACCACCTGCTGCGTTGATCTCATCAACTGCCAGCTGTGCTCCGTTCTTAACTGCCTCTCCGTAAAGAGCTGCTGCACCGGTAACAGGTCCGATGCTACCAATCTTGATTGTGCCGCCTGCTGCGCCGGCTGCTGCCGATGATCCGGCTGCTGCACTTGAACCTGCTGCTGCCTTACTGCTGCCTGCAGTGCTTCCGCTTCCGCCGCATCCTGCTACTGCAGTAGCTGCTAAAAGAGTTGCCAATACAAGGCTTGCGATTTTCTTTTTCATTTTCAATAAACCTCCTTAAGTTCGAACGGCCCATGAATCTTCTCTTCTCCGTTCAATTTTGTTGACTAGTCTACTATTAATATTAAAAACTGTCAATGTTATTTGTAAATCTGGTTAAAATTAATCAAGGTTGCTTATATTGAGTGGGTGATGTCAAAAATCTAAAGATTAAAAAACATCAATTCTTCTTATCCGAACTCTTGAAAAACTTTCCCAGGAAGGTTCCTTTAATATCCACATCGTCGCTTATAGGCGACTTATCCTTATCTTCCTGCCATTTAAAGTATTCATCGTCCAGGTTAAAGTCAGATGCCGAATACTCCCCGTCCTTTTTAGGGGGCAGTTCCAGCTGCTCATCTAAAAGCCGTTCCCTTTCGTCCCTGGATTCGGGAGGGTTCTTTTTAAAGACTGGGTGATTAGTGTTAACATTAACCACCACATCACTTTTGTTCTCCCTGGCCTCTTTTGCCTTAATAGTCAGCCGGGACTCAGTCTCATCCCGGGTCTCCCCATCCACCACTTTATTATATCTGTCTCTTTCTTTCTCGCGTCTCTTCTTCTCATCAATAATGATGTTAAGATACTCATTTCCCGAAGAGAGATCTGCCAGCTGCATGTGAAGTTCATCCTTGTTCTTGCTTATGAGATCAATCTGGCTGTCGATCTTGTTAAACATGGCCTCATATTCCCTGACGATATTCTTCTTCGTCTTATTCATGGTGTCCCGAAGCTCGTTTAATGCATCATCGGTATAAATAAGGGATGCGGCATAGATCTCCTCTGCGTTCTTTGAAGCATCATCAATTATCTTCTGGGCATCTTTTTGAACCTTGCTTATGGCCCTCTCTTTTGAAAGCTCATTTACCTCGTAAGCATCCATAATCTCCAGAAGGGCATAGTTCAACTTCTCCAAAAGCCGGAAAACCTGCTTCTTATCAACTATAACATCTGTGGAAGATCCTTCATATGCAGGACTCCCCGACAATAAAACGTGTATTTCTTTAAGTATCTTTTCAATCTTATCAGGCATAACTTATGCTCCTATATTATTGATTTAGCGCCCGTTCCATCTCTTTTACCTTCTCAATAGCCTTTGCCAGCTGAAGGTCTTCCGTCTCGGAATTCTTTATCTCTATGTCCGGGAATATACCCTGCTTATGAATATCATGACCTGCAGGAGTATAATACTTTGCTATGGTAAGCTTAACCGCCGAGCCGTCTAAGAAAGGAAATGTTCCCTGAACGATGCCTTTACCGTAGCTTTTCTCTCCCACAAGGACCGCCTTCTTGTTATCCTGCATGGCTCCGGCAAATATCTCCGCCGCGCTGGCCGATGATCCGTTGATCAATATGGTACAGGGCACCTTTAATGCATAATCCTCATCCGAGGAAAAGGTCTTGCTGCTCTTATCCTTGGCTTCCATGGTAAGGGTATCGCACTCCGGCAAAAGGAAGTCCAGCATCTCCAGGGTGGTGCTCACCAGTCCTCCGGGATTACCCCTTAAGTCTATAACAAGGCCCTTCATCCCCGCCGAATCAAGCTCTTCATATTTCTTTTCGAACTGGTCTTTTGTTATCTGATGAAAATTACTGATCCGGATATAGCCTATCTTGTCTTCCAGCATCTCACCCACTACGGTGGGGATGTTTATCTTCTCCAGAGGGACGTCCAGTTTAAGGGTCTCTCTGGTGGAGGGTCTGTAAACTGTTATCTTAACCGATTCTTTCTCGGAAGTCCTTACATAATAGGCCAGCTCCGTGGTGGATTTCTCCACATAGCTTACGCCGTCAGCCTCCGTAATAACATCCTTGGCCTTAAGCCCCACCCGCTCCGCCGGTGACCCTTCATATACCGATTGGATCTCCGAACCGGAAGCCTGTTTGTAGGACATGGTAATACCCATTCCCCGGTACTCTCCCTGAACCTGCTCCGATTCCATTCTCTGTTCATCAGGAGTCATGTAAGCTGCATAATCATCATCCAGTCCCGATACAAGTCCCTTATATATACCCGATTCAACCTTGGCCGGATCAATATCGTAGTAAGCATTATCATCAATAAGCTTCTCAATAGCCTTCATCTTATCGGATATGGACTTATTACCGATGGTTGTGACCCCGGTGCCTGTTCCGTATTTAATTATATCTAGCGTTTTAAGGGTACCGAAAATGATACCGCAAAGAATAATAACCAGAGCAGCTCCGGTTATCATTCCCTTAAAAAATCCTTTATTATTCATAAAAATGCAAACCCTAAACTTTCATGTGTCTGCCTACGGTGAAAAAGCTTCCTATAAATCCGATTCCCACACCGAGAGCCAGAGAAACCGGAAGAAGTATTCTGTATACTTCTCCCACAGGCATAAATGTAAGCAGCTGCTCAAGAATACTAAACCGCCCCAGAATATAGGATACCACGTTCTGGTATACAAAATAGAAAATGCCGAGAGGAATAATGGTTCCGATGATTCCTATAAGAATTCCTTCTATAACAAAGGGTGCACTGATAAATCCGTCTTTCGCACCGATAAGTTTCATAATGGCTATCTCTTCCTGACGTACGGATATACCGATGGTAACCGTATTACTGATAAGGAACACGGCCGCGCAAAGAAGGATTATAATAATCGCTCCCGACACATATCCCAGAAGTCTGTTGAAGTCAGACAATGTCTTAGCCGCAACCTCAGACTGCTTAATCTCCCTGACTCCGTCTACGGACTGAAGATATGTAACCAACGCTCCCTGCATGGAAACGTCATTTAAATATACTTCGTAGTTGGCGGATTCAGCCAGAGGATTATCCTGCAGGAAGGTTTCCGCAAGTTCGGAATTATCGTCACCGAGATAATCATGGATAAAATTCTTTAAGGCCTCATCTGCAGAAACAAATTTAACTTCTGATACTTCAACGCGCTTCTTTATAATATCACCTATCTGGTCTATCCTGTCCTGGGACAGGCCTTCATCAAAGAACACTGTCACAGCGACACTGGCTTCAGCTTCCTTGACCATATTCCTGAAGTTAACCAGAACCGAGAAAAAGACGCTGAACATGAATATACATGCCGCCATGGTGGCGATAGACGTAAATGAAAACTTCTTGTTTCTCCATATATTTTTAAATCCCTGTTTCAGAGCGTAACCCAATGTCCTAAACCTCCTCTATAACGCCGCCGGGCATTATGTCTTCTACTATCGTACCGCGATTCATATGAATTACCCGCTTCTTCATGGAGTTAACAATGTCTTTATTATGGGTAACTACCACAACCGTAGTTCCTCTCTCATTAGCTTCTTCCAATAACCTCATGATCTCCCATGAATTATTCACATCCAGGTTACCTGTAGGCTCATCGGCCAACAATATCTTGGGTTCATTAATAAGGGCCCTGGCAATGGCAACACGCTGTTGCTCTCCACCGGCGAGCTGGTCCGGACGGGAGCGGTATTTCTCCGCAAGTCCCACCATGGATAACATAACCGGAACACGTCTCCGTATGGTCTTAGCCGGAACACCGATAACCTTCTGGGCAAAGGCAACATTCTCATATACATTCCTATCAGGCAGCAGCCTGAAGTCCTGGAACACAAACCCCAGCTCCCTTCTGAATGCGGGGATCTGGCGACGCTTAATCTTAGACAGTGTTTTATCTCCTATGATAATCTCTCCCTTGTCGGGATTGAGTTCCTTGAGCAATAATTTTAACAGGGTGGACTTACCCGAACCGCTGGGTCCGACTACAAATACAAATTCACCCTTATCTATATGAAGATTAACATCCTTAAGTGCCGGTGCCCCTTTAATATAGGACATGCTGACATCCTTAATCGTAATCATTTATAACTGCCTCCTTAGTAATCTATGGTCTCCATATATTTCATATATTTCACTACCATAAGAGCTATCTTAAAGGTAATGGCATCCTCAAATACACGAAGATCCAACCCGGTACTCTTCTGAAGCTTATCGAGTCTGTACACAAGTGTATTCCTGTGGATATACAGCTGTCTGGACGTCTCGGATACATTCAGGCTGTTCTCAAAGAATTTATTAATGGTTATGAGCGTCTCCTCATCAAATTCATCCGGAGATTTGCCCTCAAATATCTCTTTAATAAACATTTTGCAAAGGGGGATGGGAAGCTGGTAAATAAGCCTTCCTATACCCAGTGTATTGTAGGCTATGATATTGCGGTCCTCGAAGAAGATCTTGCCTACATCCAACGCCATCCTTGCTTCTTTGTATGACTTGGATACTTCCTTAATCTCATCAACAATAGTACCGTAAGCCACGCCGGAAGCCCTTCCTCCTGACGCATTAACAGCCTTGGATAAAGCTGCTGCAGTCTTGTCAACGGCCTCGTATCCCTCTTCATCTTCCAGTGATTTGACTACAATGATATTCTTCTCATCAACCGCGGTAATGAAATCTTTGCCCGAGGAGCCTACCACGTTCTTTATCTTCTCAATATCCTGTCCCTCATTCTCACGATTAGTCTCTATAATATATACAACCCTCTTGACATCTGTCTCTATATGAAGCTTCTTTGATCTGTTATAGATATCTACAAGAAGAAGATTATCAAGAAGAAGGTTCTTAACGAAGTTATCTCTGTCAAAACGTTCTTTATAAGCAACGATGAGGTTCTGAATCTGGAAAACCGCAACCTTGCCTATCATGTAAACTTCCTCTGTGCTTCCTTCAGCCAAAAGAATATATTCCAGCTGACGGTCATCGAATATTTTGAAAAACTGGCAATTGCCAACGGTCTGGCTCTCAGCCGGGGAATCAATAAAGGGTATAATGGATCCCGTGTACCTTCCGTTCTCTGCAAAAGTAGCTGCCAAAATCTGTCCGTCAGTATCGGCAATACAAAGGTCTATCCTTGTAATAGCCTTAAGCCCCTCAATTGTACTCTGCAGTATCTGATTGGATATCAATATTAATTCACTTCCTCGTTCGAATAATGTAATAATCCACCCGGTAGCGGCGGATGGTAATGTTGTACAAAGCAGCCCCTCTGTTTAAGGCACTTTGTACACCCACATTGTCTATTTTAATACATTTTAACAATCAATGAAAGTATTTTTTATATATTATTTTCAATTTATAATGATAATAGGCAGGTTTTTACAAAACCTGCCATTCTATTCTTCAGTATATTTGTTAGCACGACGGTAAATGAATTTCTTCAGGATGGCCTTCCTGATTCCTCCGAAGAAGCCGGAGGAACGCTCCAGCCTCTCGTAATGATTACCGATCCCCCAAAAGACTTCTATTGACAGCTGGGTCTTATAGTCCGTCATAAGGTCTTTATTGCGGGAAACGTCCAGCAGAGATACAACCACGCCGGCGTTACGGGAGTTAATATCGTTAACCACTCTCTCCCAGTTAAAATCCTCGGAGTCAGGTTGGATGATTATTGCTTCAGTCAGATTTATATTGGGGCATGTATCCGAAAGGTAGTCCGCAAACCAGGCGGCAGATTCTTCAGATTCCGCGAGTATACAGACTGTCTTGCCGCTTTCCCTTATTCTTTTCGCAAAGATCCTGACAAAATATGCATCTTCTATCTCCCGTCTTCTGGTCTTGGAGTCTCCGTCAATCATAGGAAGAATCTCTACATCCGATATCACTGAAAGATCTACATTCTCCAGATAGACTCCGATATCCGGATCCTTCACGGCTTCATTGAGAGTATCCAGAAAAACCATCTGGACATCGTTAACTATCATATTATTCAAATATTTCTCCGCGTGAGATACAGAACTTCTGCATGTGTAATTATCTATCTGCATCCCCAGCACAACTGTCTTTTTAGCCATATTATTCTCCATTCACGTGGTAGTATACCAAACCCTGATTTTTATTTCAACCTGGGAAGTAAATGTGAATAAACCCGCGACAGCAAAGGATTTCCGAAAACTATTCAAATAATAATAACCGGAGCTTAATAATTGTTTCATAATAATTAAGGATTACGGAATATAAATCTGATAATAAAAATGTCAAGTCTGTCTTTGGTGATTTTAGATATCCGGCCAAAAATTGTCGGAGTTATACAAAACAATCGTTCGAAAAAAAATATAAAATAGGGTTAATTTCTGTGGATAATGTGAATAACTTCGTGTATAACTTTGATTTTAGTACATTATTTCTCTTAAAAATGTGGATAAATTAATTGTAAGTTACTGTAAATTGAAAAATATCCTCCATAATAGTTGTATCATTTGCATAACATCATAATTTTTTACTGTAATACTATTTTACTTTACAATTTCTTTTCAACCCTCAGATTTAAACCGTTTCAGTGACCTTCAATTATTAAATCATAAATAATTGTGCACCTTGTTAGCGAAAACGAACCCCCTGGGACCAAGGCACTTGTTACACCAGCACAATCCGTGAGTTTATTTCCGCAAATTTATATTGACTATTATAAACTAATAATTGTTTGACAATTATACGCCAACCATCGCGCAAAAAAGGAGCGGCATAAAATGCCGCTCCCTGTAATCTCTTTATTAACCGATCATTCTTCTTACTGCAATGGGGCTTCCTATATCTGATACAACGATTCCGGTACTTGGTGTACTTGCATGAACCATCTGTCCGTTACCGATATAGATTCCTACATGACCGCTGTAGCACATAACATCACCCGGCTGGGCTTCTCCCACAGATACTCCATAACCACAGCCTCTCTGTGCACCTGACTGGTGGGGAAGACCTACTCCAAAGGCATTATACACACTCATTACAAATCCTGAACAATCTGTTCCGTTTGTAAGGCTTGATCCACCGTAAACATAGGGATTACCTACAAACTGTAATGCATAATTGGCTACTGCAGATCCGGATCCTCCGGATGCCTGTACCGCTGTATCATTAGACTTCTTAGTCTTATTAGACTGCTGCTGTGCTGCTGCCCTCTGTCTTGCAGCTGCTGCAGCTGCGGCTGCTGCTGCCGCCTTCTTCGCATCTGCTTCTTTTTTAAGTCTAGCAGCCTCTTCTTCCTTGGATTCAGCCTGAACGTACTTGGAACTAACATCAACAAATTCCGTAGATACATATCCGACTTTCTCTCCGACAACTACTCCAACCCATCCGTCTATGGACTCGTCCTTAACGATAAGAACATCTCCCTCGGGGATAAGATCAAGTATACCTGCTTCTGTGGAAGCATCTTTTCTGACTCTTAATGTCTCGGTAGTAACCGTAGCAAGCCTTGTTCGAACCTTCTCAGCCAACTCCGGATCATCCCTTACAACAAACTCAGCCTTAACATATCCCTCTACATTTCCTGACTTAATCTTATACCAGTCATCCTCTTCTTCAAGAACGACTGCAGCCGAGTTGTTGTAAAGCTTACCGAGAACTGCTCCGTCCTCACCCGCAGTACTTCTTATGTTAACATAATCATTAACCTGAGCAATGGCAAGATCGGTGAATTCCGACTTAGGTGCAGTTGTCTTCAAAACTTCCTTATTGGTTATAGTAGTCTCCGTCATGCTGGCGGTAACGCCTGCAGCGACGATAGTATTCTCTGTCGCAGTCTGTGTCGCAGGTTCTGCTGCGGTTTCTGTCTTATCATCGGCATCGGCCGTCTCAGTTGTGGCAGTCATAGTAACTGTATTAGCTGTAAGTCCGGTCAATCCGCCGAAAGAAAAAGATAAGCCTGCTGCAAGGTTATTATCCACTGCAAATACATCCGTTCCCGAAAAAACCACGAGCCCGGCTGCTAAGCAGCATGCAGCATATTTCGCTACCTTTTTGTTCATCCTTGACCTCCCCGAATCCTTTTATTAAAAGATTTCTCTTATTTGTTACAAATTTATTAACATTTATTACGGTGTCATTGTAACAAAATTAACTGGGGACGTCAAGTTTTAAATTCTTAATTAACCCTTAATATAATCATTTTAAGCACTTTTCAGCGGAAGTAACGGCATTTGCTCCGTCGGAAACTGCCGTAACAATTTGTCGTAATTGTTTCGTACGGACATCGCCTGCAGCAAATACACCTTCTATATTGGTGGCGCATGTTTCATCAGCCACAATATATCCCGCTTCATCTGTTTTAACATTGGAAAGGAAGACCTGGGAATTAGGAGTTATTCCAACGGCAATAAATACGCCGTCCACCTTCAGCAGGGATTCCTTATCTTCCTTATTATTATAGAGAACCAGTTCTTCCACCTTACCGGTACCATTTATGCTTCTGACCTGAGTATTCCATAAAACTTCCGCATTTGGCATCGCAAAAAGCTTCTCAGCCAGGCTCTTGGCCCCTCTGAGTTCGTCACGCCTGTGGATTAAGTATACTTTTGCAGAGGTTCTGGCAAGATAAACCGCATCTTCAATAGCCACGTCTCCACCGCCTACTACGGCAACCACCTTGTCCTTGAAAAATGCCCCGTCACAGGTCGCGCAATAAGAAACGCCTGTCCCTGCGTGTTCTTCTTCACCCGGGACTCCCAGCTTGCGGTGCACGGCACCGGTTGCTATGATGATGGTTCTGGTCTCATAGCTTCCTTCCTCCGTTACGACCTTCTTTACCTCTTTGTCAGTCTCCAAAGACACAACTTCTTCCGTAACAAACTGTGCTCCCATGGCATCTGCATGTTCTCTCATCTTATCACCGAGATCAAATCCCGATATGCCGTTAAAGCCCGGATAATTCTCTACCTCATAGGTGTCGTTGATCTGCCCGCCGCTTACAAACTCTTTTTCTATCACCAGAGTATTAAGTCTTGCACGCTGGGCATAAATTGCGGCGGCGAGTCCTGCCGGCCCGGATCCGATAATTACTACATCATAAATCATCTGTCTGCCTCCTTTAACTTGATACCTGTTTCTTCTATTATAAGGGCGTCCTCTTTTAACAACCTGCCGACGGCCCTTTTAAAGGCATTTTTGCTCAAATGAGTGATTTTCTTTATGTCCTCAGGTGATGACTTATCATTAAGGGGCAGGAATCCCCCTCTTCCTTTAAGAAGGTTTAAAACCACAGCCACGTCATCATCCATCTGTTTGTAAGCCTTCTTCCTTATGGAAAGATCCAGCTTGCCGTCCTTTAATACGTTGGACACCCTGGCTTTAACAGTCTGCCCGTAGACAAGCCTCTCGTCAAACTCTCTGGGTGGAATCCTCCCCTGAAATATCCCGTCCACTGCCACATAGGCACCGAATCTGGGGGAAATGTCATAAACAAACCCGGTCACCGAGTCATCTCTTTCATAGGGGGAGTCCTTGCGGAGGTAATCATACACCTTCATGGTGGTACAAAGTCTGCTGCTTTTATCAACATACATTGCCACCAGGATCCTGTCTCCCTTTTTTACCTTGTATGTCTGCTCCCTGAAAGGAAGCAGTATGTCCCTTTCCAGCCCGCAATCCACAAAAGCTCCGTATTTACCGGTATCTGCCACTGTAAGAAGAGCAGGCTTTCCCACAGTAATAAGGGGTTCATTAACGGTACATATTATGCGGTCCTTGGAATCCTTGTATACAAACACCTCCAGGCAATCCCCCACTCCAAAGCTTTCCGGCACCTGTTTTATGGGAAGCAGTACCTTCTCATTCTCATCCTGCTCCGGCGCCAGATATGCTCCGAAGTCCACCCTGCTGACACATTTCAGTAATTGTTTTTCACCTAATCTAAGCATATATCACCTATTTAAATCCAAATTCCAAAACAGAGTACTCATTGCCTGCCTCATCATCAAAACGAATGTATAAGAGTCCATCCTTTTCACAGGTGGAAACGAAGACTTTATCTCCCAGCTTAATAGAGGTCTTGTATTCCACTCTAACGCTTGCGACATCCCGATCTACGGGAATATAGTTACATCCCAGTTTAATGTACTGGCCGTTATTAACATGAATATTGGTATCCAGCCGGTCCCTTCCTATAACAAAAGTATCTACAGGAGAAAAATCCCCGTCGACTCTGATCTTTCGGGATTTTTCTTCCATATCGAGCCGGGGTTCAACTTCATAGCCCTCCAGCTCTTCTTTTGTCATGGATGCCGGGAAGCCTTTTTCCATATCATAAAGGGCCCAGATGGAATCCCCTCTGGCGCATATCTGTCCCTTTTCATCCTTAAGTAAAAAATTCCTGTTTCCGATAAATTTTCTGAACATATAAGGCCAGGTCGACACAGTAATACGCTCTCCCAGCTTTGGTAAAGAATCTATCTCAACCTGCCAGTAGTTTATGATCCAGGCCCTGTTATCCCGTCTCAGATATTCCTGACCCATGCCCGCATCCTCAGCATGAAATGTGGATGTATCCTGAAAATAATCTATAAGTCCCCCAATGGATAACCTCCCATTGGCAGAACATTCACTAAATCTTACCCTTCCTTCTATACTGTACATAACCGCTCCTTACCGGAAAAATCCTAAAATGATAAAAAACAGCTGACGCACTCATGTGCATCAGCTTTGTTCAAAACTGGCCCACAAGGATTCGAACCTTGAAATGACGGAGTCAGAGTCCGTTGCCTTACCATTTGGCGATGGGCCATCATTTACGACAAAGCTTATTATATATGAATGTATCTTATAATGCAAGAGTTTATTTTACAAGATAATTATCTTACCCTCAAGCACGGCATAGTCTGTATCTCCGGCCTTTTCGAAGCTGACGTTTCCATCCAGACCCTCCGTAATCTTCTTAATAATACGGTCCTCATCCGCCCCGGGGAAAGGCAGGGTAACCGTCACGTCTGCCCCGTACTCCGTGTCCATGGGGACCAGCCCCTCTTCTGCCAGAATGAAATTAAGCTTTCCCAGGAGACTGTACTCAAAACGGGCCTTAAACAATACCCCTTTTGTCTTCTCTATTATACGGGCTGAATGTATTCCTTCTTTTACTGCTGCCTGATAAGCCCGGACCAGCCCTCCCGTTCCAAGAAGAACCCCTCCGAAATACCTTGTGACCACAACTGCAGCATTATGTACCCCCTCGCCAATAAGAACTTCCAGCATGGGACGTCCGGCAGTTCCCGAAGGTTCCCCGTCGTCAGAGCATCTGGTAACTTCATTATTGTCACCGATAACAAATGCATAGCAATTATGTCTGGCATCCCAGTATTTTTTCTTCATTTCCTCTATAAATTCAGAAGCTTCATCAAGGTTTGACACAGGACGAAGAGTCGCAATGAACCTGGACTTTTTTTCTACATATTCTCCGCTTCCCTCTTCATACACTATTCTGATACTCTCCGCCATGTATCCTCCCTCTTTTAAACCACTAACACCATACTTCGTAGAGGTCATCAAGACACTCAAACATCGACCTCGGAGTAACAAGATTACTCATAAGCTTTCTCGCCAGACTCTCCACGCATTTCTTTGAACCCGATATGGGAAATGAGACCTCTGCCTCTATCTCCCTGTCCTCTCCGCAGGAGGCCGCCTGCTCCTTGACTATAGCAATGGAATATAATTTGGATTTTTCTACTATATAGTATTCCACATCAAAATCCAAAATTGATTCTTTGCCGTTAACACGCCCGATTAAAAACCTTTTTTGCAACACTCATCCTTCGTCTTTCCGGATCCTCTTATTGTGCACAAGAGAATTATATAATCTGCCGGTGGATTTTTAAAGCCATTTCGTTCGACTTTTTTCGACCTTTTTCGACTTTTTTCGACCTTTTTCGACCTTTTCTTCCATTACTCCTTTATTTAATACTCTATATCTGGTATAATGCATAGTGGTCAAACACAATTTGTTACTCTCGGGAGGGTAGAAATGAATTACGGAAAAGAAAGCATTGCGGTTCGCCGCAGTACAGGTTCCAAAGCCAATAAAAAGCGCAAGAAAAAGGCTGTCCGTACAATTAAAGTGTTTTTAGTCATTTTCCTCATAATCCTCGTAACCGGTCTGGGTCTTTCTTTCGGTTTTATTAAGGGACTGGTGGATTCGGCTCCGGACATATCCTCCATCAATGTAGCTCCCTCCAAGTTCGCTACGGTTGTTTATGATACCAACGGCAAGGAGATGACCCGTCTGGTTCAGACCGGCTCCAACAGGGACTATGTCAGCATCGATAAGATTCCCGATTGTGTTCAGAAGGCTTTCATCGCCGTTGAGGATGAGCGTTTCTATTCCCACAACGGTGTTGATATACAAGGTATAATAAGAGCTTTTATCGTAGGTGTCAGCCGTTTCAACTTTAACGAAGGTGCCAGCACCATCACCCAGCAGTTGATCAAGAATAATGTCTTTACTGACTGGACCAGTGAGTCAACCTTCCTGGATAAACTTAAGCGTAAGATACAGGAGCAATACCTTGCTCTCCAGATTGAGAAGAAACTTCCCAAGGAGACTATTCTCGAATACTATCTGAATTCCATTAACCTGGGTCAGAACTGTCTCGGTGTTCAGACCGCAGCTAAACGTTATTTTGATAAGGATGTCTCCGAACTGACCATCTCGGAGGCTTCCGTTATAGCAGCTATTACCCAGAATCCTTCAGGTAATAACCCCATTACCCATGCAGATAAGAACAAGATCCGAAGGGACAAGGTTCTTAATAATATGTATAAGCACGAATACATCACCCAGGCCCAGCTTAATGAGGCCCTTGAGGATGATGTTTATTCCCGTGTCCTTGCAACTAACCCTGTGGGCACATCCCTTTCCACTACATCTTATTTTACGGACGAACTTATAGAGCAGGTAGCCAAAGCTTTAAAAGAAGAAAAGGGCTATTCCGATACCCAGGCCTATAACGCCATTTACAGCGGCGGTCTTCAGATATACTCCACTCAGGACATGGATATTCAGAAGATCTGCGACGAAGAGGCTAACAATGATAAGAACTATCCTGCAAGAATAGATTATGACCTGTCCTACAGGCTTACCGTTAAGAAGTCCGATGGTACCACGGAAAACTACAGCGAGAATGACATGGTTAAGTACTTCAAGGCTTCAAATGCCAAGTACACCACCATTTACAAGGACCAGGCAAAGGCCGAGGCCGATATCGAAGAATTCAAGAAGAGTGTCATGGGCAGCGGAGATACCATTCCTGCCGGCGGGGAGGTTAAATACTATATTCCCCAGCCCCAGACATCCATCACCGTTATGGACCAGTCCACCGGTGAAGTAAAGGCCCTTGTGGGAGGCCGTGGTGAAAAAGTAGGTAACGCTACTCTTAACCGTGCCACTCAGACTACCAAACAGCCAGGTTCCTGCTTTAAGGTACTGGCAGCTTATGCCCCTGCCCTTGATACTGCAGGTGTTACTTTGGCGACGGCGATTCAGGATGCGCCTTTCTCCTATTCCAACGGACGGGCAGTTAACAACTGGTGGGGAGATTCCTACAGAGGTTATGTTACGGTAAGAGAGGCCATTACCCAGTCAATGAATATCATTGCGGTTAAGACCATTACTGAGATCACGCCCCAGCTGGGATTTGAATATTTGCTGAATTTCGGCTTTACTACCCTCGTTGACCATAAGACCTTAGAAGACGGATCCATAATAAGCGATATCGGTCAGCCTACTGCTTTGGGCGGTATATCCATGGGTGTTAAAAATGTGGAGATTACTGCAGCATATGCCTCCATTGCAAATCAGGGTACATATATTGAGCCCACTTATTTTACAAAGATTCTCGATTCACAGGGAAATATTCTTGTTGAGAAAAAGCCAGCCTCAAGACGCGTACTTAAGGAGCAGACCGCATTCCTGCTTACCAGTGCAATGCAGGATGTTATGACCAGAGGTACCGGTGCTTCAGCTCAGCTTCCCAATATGCCCTGTGCAGGTAAGACCGGAACCACATCTGATGATTATGATATATGGCTTTGCGCATATACTCCCTATTACACCTGTTCGGTATGGGGCGGGTATGACGTTAATACCACTCTTTCAAATACAGGCTTCCATACGGGAATATGGCGCAATATTATGACCAGGATACATAAGAACCTTCCTGCAAAGAGCTTTACGAAACCCACCGGTATTGTAACGGCTTCCGTATGCAAAAAATGCGGCAAACTTGCAGTCGAAGAATTATGTGACCGTGACCCGAGAGGAAGCATGGTTATTGAAGAATTCTTTGTTGAGGGAACAGAACCCACCGAGTCCTGCGATTGTCATGTAGAATCAAATGGCGAAGTATACCAGGTTCTCCCCGAGGGAGCATCAACAGGAACAGCCGATGACGCTTACCTCCTTAACAGGCCCATGACCGTGGATGAGGATGGCAACTACGTTTATCCCGAGGTAAAACCTGTGGAAGATTTCAACTTCAACGGCTCACCGGAGCATGCAGCACCGGCTAACAACACTGCCAATAATAGCCCTAATAACAACGGCAATAACAACAACGGCAATAACAACAACGGCAATAACAACAACGGCAATAACAACAACGGCAACACGTCACAGCAGGCACAAAGACAGGAATAGACTCATTATGGATAATGGTTTTGGATTCTCTGATGATTTTTTTAATGATGGCGATTTCCCGGCAGAAGAGGACTCTTCTTCGACCCAGGCAGAAGCAGAGGAGGCTGCAGCTGCCGCACTGGAAAGCATGCCCCCCTTACCCGCCAGTAAAGGAGGCGGACTTGAAATCATGCTGCTCTATGATGACGGCGGATTAAAGGATAATCTGCGCCGCTGCATGACCCAGGCCGAATATACCATCTATGAAGCATCGGACCTGGTAACCGCCCGGGAAGTACTTAAAGAACACCCCCGGCTGGGGATTATCGTGTCCAATTCCACCGTTGCCGGAGATGATGCAGCAAGTATTCTTCGTTCACTTGTTTCCCTCAATCCGGATCTGATCTGCATTATATGTACTGATATTATCGATTTTCTGTCATTTACTGCCCTTATTAATACTGCTCCGGTTTATAAGATTCTTACCTTCCCTCTGGATATTGACCGGGAGCTTATCCCTGCCATAGGGGAGATAGCCTCATCTTATCTCGTTCGCCAGGTTCACCGGGATGAATGGGATAATCTGAGTATGGAAAATGAGGACCTGGCAGGCCGCTTGAGTGATGCTCTTCATTATAACCGTATACGCCAGGGTCTTGTGCGAAGAATGTATAACGGGATGGCGGAAGTTCTGGCAAAATCCACTGCGGAGCGCTGCAATGATGCTTTTGGAAATACCATTAAAAATGTTTCCGCATTTCAAAAGAAAATATTGGACAGGTATTTCTTAAGCCTGTCTTCTGCAGATACTCCCCTGGAGCAGCATCTCAGATCCCTAAGAGACGTATTTCATAATGAAGCCGAAGGACGTATTATCCAGATTACTGTCAATGACGGACCCCCGGGAGGTCCCGCCCTTCGTAACAGGATTGCCTTTATTATATGGCTTCTCTTTTATCGCCTGTATCTTTCGGGAAAGACTTATTCCGGAAAAGCCACCATCAACATTAAAGCTGATAAAGTCGCCTTTGTTGACGTCACATATAACATTGATTACAAGAAATGGGATGAGCTGCACAGTAACAGCCTTCAGAAAAGCTATACCTCAACCATTGACGGTATAGTCGAGTATTTGTGTTCCGGTTTTCATATCAACGAATCACCTGTTACCCGTTTCTATGAAACCACTATTTCTCTTGAAAAAGAATGATAAAGGAGCAGCATCAGCTGCTCCTTATACTATACTTCAAATATCAGATCTCCGTATGATGGCATAGGCCACATCTCCTTATCAACCAGCATCTCCAGCTTATCTACAGGCTCACGCAAAGCCTCCATTGCCGGACAGACTTCTCTGTTGAAGAAAATCGCTTTTGCCTTATTATCATCTTCCATCCCTGAGCCTTTCTCAGTTACATCCGTAAGATGCTGCAGGCGAACCTTGGTATCGGACAAAAGGTCGGATGCCTCATTAAGGAGTTCCGTCTGAACACTGACATCAGCGTCACATGCGGATTTGACGGCATTGATGGATTCGGCAAGAGCCGTAATATATCTGATAACCGCAGGGATAATCTGCTTACCGGTTACATCCATCATGGTTCTCGCTTCTATATTAATGGCTTTGGAATAGAAATCATATTGTATATCGGCCCTTGATTCCAATTCGCTTCGGGTAAATACGCCAAACTCTTCAAAGAGCTTAACAGTCTTATCTGTTACCAGAGCACCTACTGAATCCGGCATATTCTTTATGTTCGGAAGACCTCTTCTGGCAGCTTCCTCTTCCCATTCTTTTGAATAACCGTTACCGTTAAAGATTATGCGCTGATGTTCCGTGGCGTACTTTTTGATGAGATCATGAACTGCCATATCAAAATCATCCGCTGTCTCCAGTATATCGCAGGCCTCCTTGAAGGCTTCGGCTACTATTGTATTAAGAACGATATTAGGTCCGGCAACTGAATCCGACGAGCCTACCATACGGAATTCAAATTTATTCCCCGTAAACGCAAAGGGTGAGGTTCTGTTCCTGTCAGTAGCATCCTTTGCAAAATCAGGTATGGAACGAACTCCCGTCTGCAATGTTCCTCCGTCTTTGCTGTGTGTAGCCGAACCTGTGCTGATCAGCTGGCAAAGAACATCCTCCAGCTGCTCTCCCAGATATACCGAAATAATAGCCGGGGGTGCCTCACTGGCTCCCAGTCTGTGGTCATTGCCCACACAGGCAGCGGACTCCCTAAGAAGCTCTGCATGATCATCAACAGCCTTAAGTACACAGGTCAGTACAAGCAGAAACTGGACATTATCGTGGGGCGTAACGCCCGGATCCAGCAGATTCTTCCCGTCATCCGTAGATATGGACCAGTTGTTGTGCTTACCGGAGCCGTTCACTCCGGCAAAGGGCTTCTCATGAAGCAGGCATGTAAGTCCGTGACGTCCTGCCACCCTCTTTAATGTCTCCATTACCAGCTGATTATTATCAACGCTGATATTGGCTTCCGTATAAACACAGGCAAGCTCATGCTGAGCAGGGGCTGCCTCATTATGCTGAGTCTTCGCCGGAACTCCCAGTTTCCAGAGTTCCTCGTTAACTTCCTTCATAAATCCCGCAATACGCGGTCTTATAGCTCCGAAATAATGGTCCTCCATTTCCTGACCCTTGGGAGGCATGGCTCCGAAAAGAGTCCTTCCTGTGAAAATGAGGTCCTTTCTCTTAAGATATTTCTCTCTGTCAACCAAAAAGTATTCCTGCTCGGCACCTACAGATACCGTAACCTTCTTAGCTGTATTATTTCCAAAAAGCCGCACCAGTCTCAAAGCCTGGTCATTAATGGCCTGCATGGACCGAAGCAGCGGGGTCTTCTTATCAAGAGATTCCCCTGTATATGAGCAAAAAACAGTAGGAATAAACAGGATCGATCCTGTTGTATCTTCTTTTATAAATGCAGGAGATGTACAATCCCATGCCGTGTATCCTCTTGCCTCAAATGTGGCACGAAGACCTCCGGACGGAAATGATGATGCATCAGGCTCTCCTTTAACAAGCTCCTTGCCGGAGAATTCCAAAAGCATCTTTCCGCCATGCTGGGGAGATACAAATGCCTCATGCTTCTCGGCTGTAACACCTGTAAGGGGCTGGAACCAGTGTGAATAATGTGTCGCACCCTTTTCCAGTGCCCAGTTCTTCATCTCCTGAGCAACGACAGCTGCAGTCATGGCATCAAGATCCTTTCCCTCCTGGATAGTCTCCTGAAGCTCACGGTACACCTGCTTAGGCAAACGCTCTCTCATTACGGCATCACTGAATACATTCTCGCCATATCTTTCTGCAACATCAAACATCTCTGCCATTACCTTTACGCTCCCTTAAGATAATTCTCCATCTCAACCATCGCCTGTGACTCGTCAGAGCCCTCTGCAGATACGGTTACTTCTTCTCCGGCATTAATGCCTAATGTCATCATGCCCATAATAGACTTGGCATTGACCTTTTTCGTATCTACTTCAAAATACACCTTGCTCTGATATTTACTGGCTATCTGAACAGCAACTGCAACAGATCTGGCTTCCAATCCCGTCGGGATCTCCACCCTGATAGCTTTCTTAACCATCCTCTTCCTCCCTGTTTTATCTTAAACTTTCTGCAATCTCGCTTATCTTACGCAATCTATGATTAACACCGGATTTACCCACAGGGGGATCCAGCATCTCTCCCAACTCTTTTAATGTTACATCGGGATTCTCAAGGCGGACCCTGGCAACCTCCGCCAGATTGTCCGGCAGGGCGTCAAGTCCCATCTTATCCCGGATCAGCTTGATATCTTCCGTCTGCTTAACCGCTGCGCTCACAACCTTATTAAGATTAGCCGTCTCGCAGTTCACCTTGCGGTTAACGGAGTTACGCATGCTCTTAAGTATTCTGATATTCTCAAGTTCCATCAGGGCCACATGGGCTTCCATAACATTAAGAATCTCCACTATCTGTGAGGATTCCTTGATATAAACAATATAGCTGTTCTTACGGCTGGTTACCTTTGAATCCAGATCAAAAACATTAATGATCCGGGCCAGTTCCTCTGCCATAGTCTTCTCGGGACATACAATCTCGAAATGATACGACTTCTCCGGATCACTAACCGAACCCGATGCAAGAAATGCTCCCCTGATAAATGCCCTGCGGCAGCATGTCTTCTGGATCAGCAAACCGTTTACTATATGGTCCGTAAGGTTAAGTACCCCCTCCTGGTCTATGAGCTTGAGGCTCTCTAAGATTCCTTTTCCTGCCCGTCCGTCAGCTACATGAAGCTCGCATACCTTGGTTCTGCGGGGATAATCAGTTTCCCTTACGGAAATATCAGTATTTATATTAAATGTTTTTTTTAACAATGTAAAGTATTTTCTGGCAACGGCCATGTTCTCCGAGGAGAGCATAATATCGTAACCGTCTCCATCCGGCTTTATTTTTCCTGAAAGAGCGATGGCTGCAGCAAGCTCTGCCAGCTGGCAGTGTCTGGACTTTGGAATGTGCCTGGACAGCTCCTCCTTAATCTTCCCGGAAAATGACATATACTCACCCTATTTCTTCCTCAGGGAGTCTTTATCTATATCCCTGTGTTCAACCTTGATACCGTACTGATCATTGTCTTTGAGACGTTTAAATAATTCATTTGCAAGGGTGACGGAACGATGCTTGCCCCCCGTACATCCTATGGCTATAACAAGCTGGTTCTTACCCTCATCGATATAGTTGGGTATAAGGAATTTCAGCATCTCATCCAGCTTATCTATAAAGACCCTGGCCACTTCGTAACCCATACAGAAGTCCGAAACCGGCTTATCATTGCCGTTTAACCCCTTAAGCTCGTCCACATAATAGGGATTGGGTATAAAACGTACATCAAACACAAGATCCGCATCCGTGGGAATCCCGTATTTAAAGCCAAAGGACAGTATGGTAATGAAAAGACTCTTAAATTCTCTGTTGTTAACAAAGATATTCTCCAGTTCCTGTTTCAGTTCCCTGGTAAGAAGCTGTGATGTATCCAGAATGTAATCAGCCCTCTTCTTTAAGAAGGCCAGGCGGTTACGCTCTATGGCTATACCCTGTTCCACCCGCTCTCCTCCCGAAAGAGGGTGTGATCTTCTGGTTTCTTTAAATCTCTTAATAAGACACTCATCAGATGAATCCAGAAACATTATCTCATAGGGAAATCCCCTGCTCTGCAGCTCTTCGAATACACTCTCCATCTCTTTGAGATTGTCACCGCTTCGGATGTCCACTCCCAGAGCCACTTTATCGATCTCAGTATTACCGGTAATGCTTCCGGCCGTAAGCTCTGCAAACTTTGATATAAGCTGTACGGGGATATTATCAACGCAGAAATATCCCATGTCCTCCAGCATCTTCAGCGCAGTACTTTTGCCTGCACCGCTCATACCTGTCAAAACTACAAATCTCATACGGTTAATCCTCCTTAAGACTTAAATCCCAGCCTCTTTATCTCCGGTTCCAATAATACCCCTGTCTCCTTCTTAACTGTATCCTGTATTCTCTCAATCAGAGCCATTACATCGGCAGCGGTAGCGCCTCCCCTGTTTATAACAAATCCGCAATGCTTCTCCGACACCTGGGCTCCACCGATTCTCTCACCCCTAAGTCCCGCATCCATTATAAGCTTTCCTGCAAAATGCCCTGAAGGTCTCTTAAATGTAGATCCTGCACTGGGATACTCTAACGGCTGTTTTGAACTTCTCTGGTCTTTAAGCTCCTTCATCCGTGCCCTGATATCCTCCTCCCTGCCGGGATCCAGTACCAGCTCGGCTCCAAGTACAATATAACCCTTGTCCGTGACGCAGCTGTGTCTGTATCCGAAATCCATATCCTCACAGGCTATATCTTTAATATCTCCCTCAGGGGTCAGGACCCGGACATAGTCAGTAACGTCCTTCATCTCGAAACCGTAGGCTCCCGCGTTCATAACCATGGCGCCTCCCAAGGTTCCGGGGATGCCTGCTGCCGCTTCCAGTCCGGCAAGGTCATTTTTTGCCGCCACATTTGCGATCCTTGAAAGCAGTGCTCCTGCCCGGGCATAAATATGCTCTCCTTCGCACCTTATATCATTAAACTTATCAAAGAGCTGAATCACCACTCCGGGATAACCCTCATCACTAACCAGGATATTACTGCCGTTTCCCAGGACATAGTATTCCACGTCCTTATCTTTGCAATATTCCACCGTACGCCGCAGCTTATCTTCACTGTCGGTCGAAACAAAGAATGCTGCAGGTCCCCCTATACGAAAGGTGGTGTGGTTCTTCAAAAGCTCCTGACTTTTTACGGACTCAGGTCCGCAAATGCTCTTAAGGTCTGTTTCCATATCAGACATAAATGATCTCCTTAAAGGTTTTTCAGGAAGCATTCATAACCCTTTAATGCTTCATAGATATCTGCCTTGCTGGTAATCTCCCAGGGTGCATGCATGTTATGCACGGGAACACCTGAATCGATTACCTGCATTCCGTAATTCGCGAGGATATAGGCTATGGTTCCGCCGCCTCCCTGGTCTACCTTGCCAAGTTCAGAGGTCTGATAAGACACCTTATCCTTATCCAGGATTCTTCTGAGCTCGCCTATATATTCAGCCGCAGCATCATTTGAACCGCTCTTTCCTCTGGCCCCGGTGTACTTGTTGAATACCATGCCCTTGCCCATGTAGGCGGAATTATTCTTATCGGAAACATCCGGGTAATTGGGATCAAATCCGGCGCTTACATCTGAAGAAAGCACTTTGGATCTTGACATGGCACGTCTTAAGGTCAGCTCACTGTAACAGCCCATAAGTTCAAGAACCTCCGCAAGGGTATTCTCAAAGAATCTGGAGTGCATACCCGTAGCTCCCACACTTCCTATCTCCTCCTTGTCCACCAGGAGGCAAACCGCAGTCTTATTGGGCTTGGGCGTATTCATCAAGGCCCAGAAGGAAGGATATGCGCATACCCTGTCATCCTGACCGTAACCCATGATCATGCTGCGGTCAAAGCCGTAGTCCCTTGCAGATCCTGCGGGAACCACCTCGATCTCCGCTGAGATAAAGTCTTCTTCGTCAATACCGTATTTCTCATTAAGTATCTTCAGAACATTTTTCTTAACAGCATCCTTTTCCTCACCTTTAAGGGGAATGCTTCCCACGCAGATATCGAGAGCCTCTCCCTTAACGGCTTTAGCCGCCTTCTTATCCATCTGGTCTGCGGCCAGGTGTATCAGAAGGTCTGATACTCCGAATACCGGATCCAATTCCTTTTCTCCGATATTAATCTCGATAACTCCCTTATCTTTTGTGGCAATAACCCCGTGAAGGGCCATGGGCAGGGTAACCCACTGATATTTCTTGATACCGCCGTAGTAATGGGTGTCCATCATGGCAAGACCCGAATCTTCATATAAAGGATTCTGCTTAAGGTCAAGGCGGGGTGAATCAATATGCGCCCCTAAAATGTTCATTCCGTTTTCCAAGGGCTCCTTCCCGATAACAAACAAGGCCATTGCCTTGCCCATGTTGGTTAAATACACCTTGTCTCCGGCTTTTAATCTGGTCTTCTTCCCAATGAGCTTCGACAGGTCCTTAAATCCCTGATTATCAGCTATCTTTACAAATTCCTTAACACATTCTCTCTCTGTTTTGCAATCCGAGATAAACTGTCTGTATCCTTCTGCAAAAGTCATAACTTCCGTCTTTTGTTTCCTGGTATACTTCTCCCAAGCTGTCTTTCTCTCCATTATGGTACCTCCTGAATTATTAACTAATCATAATCATTTCTGTTAATTACAAGCCGTGCTGCGCCGTATATCCCGGCTTTGTTTCCTAATCTGGCCAGCACCAGGGGAACATCCTTGCAGGCGTGGAATGTATAATCCCGGTAATACCTCTCCACGGCTTCAACAAGAATACTTCCTGCCTTTGATACTCCTCCGCCTATAACAACCACATCCGGCGCAAGGATCGTAATGACCGATCCGATCGCCTGACCCAGATAGTATCCGAATAACCGGATAACCTCCCCGGCTACCTTATCACCTGACCGGGCTGCGGTAAATACACCCTTGGCAGTGAGATTCTCTAACCCTCTAAGACTCGATGGGGTATCATCTTTGGCCAGTTCTCTTCCTGCCAGACGGACAATCCCCGTGGCAGATGCATATTGCTCGACGCAGCCTTTATTACCGCAGGTACACGCTTCATCTTCATCATCATTAACATGAATATGACCGATCTCTCCTGCGCTGCCCCTGTGTCCGGATATTACGGAACCCTCTGCGATCACACCACCGCCTATGCCCGTTCCAAGAGTAATCATTACTGCATTCAGATAACCTCTTGCAGCCCCCTGCCACATCTCGCCAAGAGCCGCCATATTGCCGTCATTCCCGGCACATACATCAAGTCCGGTGAGCTCTTCCATGGTTTTTTCAACGTTAAAGACTCCCCATCCCAGATTAACAGCCTTGGTAATAACCCCGGCAGCATCCACGGGCCCCGGCAGGGCAAGTCCTATTCCCCATACATCATCCTTGGAAATCTTCCTGTCCTTCATGAATTTTAGAATCGCGTCAGCTATATCCGGCAGGATATTCTTTCCCGAGTCTTCCTTACGGGTATTGATCTCAAAATCATCTTCCAGTTCCCCACTCTCGCGAAAAAAACCTATCTTAATGCTTGTACCGCCTACATCGACTCCCCAAACGTACTTCATTTATTATCCTTTCCTGAGATTGTTCTGAACTCTCTTATATAATTCCTTTGTTGCATTATAACCCATCTTCTTCTGTCTGTGGTTAACTGCGGCAGTCTCACATATAACCGCCAGATTACGTCCCGGACGGATGGGAATGGTCTGGCATACAACCTTTACCCCCAGAAACTCCATATATTCCTCATCAAGACCTACGCGGTCAAAGTTAGTTCCGTCCTTCCATTCCTCCAGCTTAACCACAAGGTTAATATTCATGGTCTCTTTTACGCATTCAACTCCGAAAAGGGTCTTAACATCTATAATACCGATACCCCGAAGTTCAATAAAGTTCTTAGTAACCTCCGGTGAAGATCCTATAAGGGTCTCGTCACTTACTCTCTTTATCTCCACCACGTCGTCTGTTACAAGACGGTGACCCCTTCTGATAAGCTCAAGGGCCGCTTCGCTTTTTCCGACTCCGCTTTCACCTATTATAAGCAGACCCTCGCCGTATACATCTACCAATACACCATGTATTGACACGCATGGAGCCAGTTTAACATTCAGCCATCTGATGGTACTGGCCATAAACTCTGATGTCATGCGGTCAGACAGGAGAATGGGGATGTTGTATTTGGCCGCTATGTCTATAACCGCCTGTTCAGGCATTAATCCCCGGCAGAATACCATACAGGGTATATCTTTCTGTCCGTGGGCAAAGAGCTTCTCATATCTGTCCAGCCTGTAAGCCCTGTCAAAGGTCTCCATATATGATACCTCTACATTTCCCATCACCTGAACTCTTCGGGAATCAAAATGTTCAAAATACCCTGAAAGTTGCAGCGCCGGACGATTAACCTGGGACTCCGTAATAACTCTCTCCGATAAGTCAATATTCGGTGACAGGTTTTTCAGATTCATTCTTTCGATAAACTCTTGCAGTTTAATACTTGCCATATACTCCCTCCACACTATCCTTCATTCTTATGGAAAAACTCATATACACTGACAGCAGCTGCTTCATTCATGGTATCAACGGCTTTAAGTTCTTCTATCTCCGCATCCTTTATATTCTCTACGGAGGTAAAAGCACGAAGCAGTGCCTTTCGTCTGGCGGGTCCTATGCCCTCTATGTCATCCAGGATGGATCTTACCTGACCCTTGCTCCGCAGTTTCCTGTGATATTCTATGGCGAAACGATGAGCCTCATCCTGGATCCTGGTTATAAGCTTAAAGCAGTCGGAATGTCTGTCAATGGGAACTTCCACGTTATTATAATACAGGCCCCTTGTATTATGGTTATCATCTTTAACCATACCGCACACGGGAATATCCAGTCCCATCTCTCCAAGAACCTTCAGAGCGATATTAACCTGGCCCCTGCCGCCATCCATCATGATCAGGCTTGGGAAGCGGGTAAAGCTGCCCTCTGTCTCATCCAGGCCTTCAGCGGAATTCTGTGCCCGCTCGGTAATGCCATGGCGGAATCTTCTGGTAAGAACCTCCTCCATACTGGCATAATCATCCGGCCCGGTAACATATCGGATCTTAAACTTCCTGTAATCATTTTTAAGGGGTTTTCCCCTTTCGTATACGATCATGGAACCCACGGAATCGGTTCCGCTTATGTTGGAGATATCATATGCCTCAATCCGGTATGCATCCGGAATCCCCAGAAGCTCTGCCAGGTCTTTTGCTGCACCTATGGTTCGTCCTTCTTCCCGTTTAAGTCTCTCCTTGTCCTTGGTCAGTACCATGGAGGCATTCTCAAAGGCCAGTTCCACCAGCTTTTCTTTGGTTCCTTTTTTGGGAACAAGGAAATGCACCCGGCTGCCCCTTCTGGAGGAAAGCCAGTTTTCCACAAGTTCTTCATCATCTATACTATACTGTAACATTATTTCCTTTGGAATAAAAGGCGTTCCGGAATAGAATTGCTTGACAAAATCGGACAGGATCTGGTTTTCTTCATCCCCTTCGGCAGTATTCAGGAAGAAATGGTCCCTTCCGATAAGCTTGCCGTTTCTGATAAAGAACACCGAAACCACAGTGTCCTCCGCCTCTCTGGCCATGGCTATAACATCTCTGTCCTCCCCGTCACCGTTTGTGATCTTCTGCTTCTCCGCCACTTTTCGAACGCTGGATATGAGTTCCTTATACTCTCCGGCTTTTTCAAACTCAAGCCTCTCAGAATGAAACATCATCTGCTCCTTGAGCATGTCGATTACATTTCCGTAATTACCGTTTAAGAGTTCCATGGCTTTTTCCACTGCCTGCATATATTCTGACGGGGAAATGTTACCCTGGCAGGGAGCGTTGCACTGGTGGATATGGTAATTAAGACAGGGTCTCTCTTTTCCCGTGTCCTTGGGCAGATTCCTGTTGCAGGTCCGCAGCTTATATATTTTTCTGATCAGTTCAAGGGTATCTCTGACTGCTCCGGAATTAGTATAGGGTCCGAAGTATTTTGAATTGTCCTTTTTTATTCTGTGAGAAAAAAGCACCCTCGGGTATGTCTCACCCAGGGTAACCTTAATATATGGATACGATTTATCATCCATAAGCATTGTATTGTATTTGGGACGGTGCTCTTTTATCAGATTGCATTCCAATATAAGAGCCTCCATCTCCGAGTCAGTAACGATATACTCGAATCTCCGGATATGCGTTACCATTCTCTCAATCTTAACGCCCTTATTACGACTTGATTGAAAATATTGGCGGACCCGGTTTCTCAAGGAGACAGCTTTGCCGACGTAGATAACTTCGTCGTTCTCGCCGTGCATGATGTAAACACCGGGTCTTGCCGGAAGTTTCTTTAATTCTTCTTCAATATCAAACATTGCACACTATTTTTTAAATGGAAATGTTTCGTCCTTCTTTTTCTTTCTGCGTCCGGGAGACTTCCCGGTGCCTGTCTTTGAAGCAGTCTTGAAAGAAGTCTTGGTCGTAGCCGCAGTCTTAGCAGCAGTCTTAGTCGTAGTCTTAGGTGCAGACTTCTCAGATGCGGAACTGCTCTTCTCCGCTGCTTCCTTTGCAAGTTCTATGCCTGTCTTGGGCTTGGAGGGCTCTGCGGCTGCTTCCTGCTTCGTGCTCTTTGCCGTGGTAGTATAGATCACTCCGCCCTTTGCGAACACTGCCGCATTATCTCCGGCCTTCTCATCCTCCGGAATAACGAAAGGCTTCTCCTCGATAGCCGGGTACTTCTTCTCCTCGATAACGGGATTCTCCTCGTCACCGTCAACCGTCCCCTCCATCTTCTCGGCAGGGATGTCTTTCACCGGTTCCTCCGGTTCGGGAATACCCTTAATCTCTCTGAAGATCTTCATGAATTCTTTACCGGTAATAGTCTCTTTCTCAAAGAGGTGTTCCGCTATCTTATCAAGAACATGCCTGTTCTCCCGCAGGAGTTTCTTGGCAGTGTCATAGCTTTCACGAAGGATGGCCATTACTTCGATGTCGATCTTACCGGCGGTATCATCACCGCAGTTAAGCACCGGTCTGCCGTCTAAGTACTGGCTTTCGATAGATTCCAGACCCATAAGTCCGAAGGTATCTGACATACCATACTGTGTGACCATGGCACGGGCTGTCTTGGTAGCCTTCTCTATATCATTAGCGGCACCTGTTGTAACAGAATTAAATACGATCTCTTCTGCCGCACGCCCGCCCATGTAAGTAACAAGTCTCGCTTTAAGCTCGTCCTTGGAAAGGAGATATTTCTCTTCTTCGGGAACCTGCATTACATAACCGAGGGCACCCATGGTTCTGGGAACAATGGTAATCTTCTGTACCGGCTCGGCATTCTTCTGCAGGGCGGTAACCAGAGCGTGACCCACTTCATGGTAAGCAACTATCCTTTTCTCATCTTTTCCTAAGATCCTGTCTTTCTTCTCCTTACCGGCTATAACCACCTCGACGGATTCGAAAAGATCCTGCTGGGATACCACCTTACGGCCGTTCTTAACGGCATTAATGGCAGCCTCATTTATCATATTGGCCAGATCAGAACCTACGGCTCCGGATGTGGCCAGGGCTATCGCTTCCAGATCAACTGAATCATCCATCAGTACGTCTTTTGAGTGAACCTTCAGGGTATCTAGACGACCTTTTAAATCCGGCTTATCTACTATGATCCGCCTGTCAAAACGTCCCGGACGAAGGAGGGCTTTATCAAGTACCTCCGGCCTGTTGGTAGCAGCAAGGATAAGAAGACCCTTAGATGTATCAAATCCATCCATCTCCGCAAGGAGCTGGTTTAAGGTCTGCTCACGCTCATCATTACCTCCGCCGTATCTTGAATCACGGCTCTTACCGATGGCATCGATCTCATCTATAAATATAATACATGGTGCATTCTTCTGGGCTTCCTTAAATAAGTCTCTTACTCTGGAAGCACCTACACCTACGAACATCTCTACAAAATCAGAACCTGCCAATGAGAAGAAGGGTACATTGGCCTCTCCTGCAACTGCCTTAGCCAGCAGGGTCTTACCCGTTCCCGGAGGTCCTACAAGTAATGCTCCCTTGGGAAGCTTGGCACCGATCTTGGTGTACCTTGAGGGATTATGAAGGAAATCCACAACCTCCTGGAGGGATTCCTTGGCTTCGTCCTGTCCGGCTACATCTTTGAATGTAACTCCGGTCTCTCTCTGGACGTAGATCTTGGCGTTACTCTTGCCCACACCCATAATACCGCCGCCGGCATTCATCTTTTTCATGATAAAGGTCCAGAAAGCCGCCAGAAGTACAACCGGCAGGACAATACTTATGATGTTATATAACCAGACATATTTATCATCAGCGATGGCTCCGGAATACTTAACCCCTGCATCCTGGAGTTTCTTAACCAGGTCTTCGTCTCCCACGTAGCCTGTATAGTATGTCTTCTCAATGTAAGAGGTCTGGTTCTTGGGAGTAATACCTATCTTGTCCCGATCAATGGTAACTTCCGCAACCTCACCCTTGGCAAGCATGTCCATAAACTGGTCATAGCTTATCTCCTGGTTGGACACATCATTTATCTTATTCATAATGAACGTAACGATCATAAGAGAAAACAGAGTCATAATGATCATCATCATTATGGTCTGACCGTTATTATTCTTTCCGTTCTTCTTATTATCGTTATTGTTGTCGTTATTCATACTCTTTATCCTTTTAAATATTCCTCGCAATGCTTGGAATGACAGCCACCCTAAAGGTGGAATCCGGTTTATAATACCTTGTTAAGAAAATCAATGGTTCTGGGATTCTTGGGATTATTGAAGATCTCATCGGGAGTACCTTCCTCAACGATCACCCCGCCATCCATAAAGAGAACCCTGTTGGAAACCTCTCTGGCGAAACCTATCTCATGGGTAACCACCACCATGGTCATGCCGGCTTTGGCCAGATCCTTCATAACGTTCAGAACTTCTCCTACCATCTCAGGGTCAAGAGCTGAAGTGGGCTCATCAAAAAGCATGATGTCCGGATTCATGGCAAGGGCTCTGGCAATGGCCACACGCTGCTTCTGTCCGCCTGAAAGCTGGGCCGGATAAGCGTAAGCCTTATCCTCAAGTCCAACTGTACGAAGAAGTTCCAGAGCCTTGGCCTTAGCTTCTTCCTTTCCCATCTTCTTTAATTCCACCGGTGCAAGAGTGATATTCTCCATTACACTCAAATGAGGGAAGAGATTAAAATGCTGGAACACCATTCCTATGTTCTGCCTTACTTTATTAATATCAGTGGTGGGATCCGTAACATTATAACCGTCTATAATAACCTCTCCGCCGGTTATATCCTCTAATCTGTTAAGACAGCGAAGAAAGGTGCTCTTTCCCGAACCAGAGGGTCCGATAAGGCATACCACTTCGCCTTCTTCTATCTCAACATCCATTCCTTTAAGGACTTCAAGAACACCAAAACTGTTATTCATATTACCTCTGCGGCCGCCTCTGTGATTCAATACTTCGGCGAAACCGAAACTTTTCTTAAGTCCTCTGACGATCACCTTACTTGGCATAGGATATCCTCCTCTCAACTTTCTTTGCTATCACTGAAAGTATGGTAATAACTATGAGATACATTACCGCCACGATCGCCCATGTGTTAAAGCTCTCAAAGGTACGGGAGATAATAATCTGTCCCTGCTTAACAAGCTCCGGCAATCCTATAACCGAAAGGATGGATGTATCTTTCAAAGTAATGATAAACTGGTTGATTATTGACGGGATCATGGTTCTTATGGCCTGAGGAAGAACTATCTTTCTCATTGACTTACCGTAAGAAAGACCGAGGCTTCTTGCAGCTTCCATCTGCCCCTTATCCACAGACTGGATTCCGGCTCTTACGATCTCTGCCATATAGGCGCCTGCATTAAGACTCAGGGCGATAACTCCGGCCACAAGACCGTCCAGCTTAATCCCTGTTGCCAGAGGCACTCCGAAATATGTGAAGAATCCCAGCACTATAAGGGGTACTCCTCTTATTACATTAATATACACATAAGCTATGACGTGAAGCACTCTGCTTTTGGATACATTAAATAATCCGAAGATAAGTCCCAGCACCGACGCAAACACCAGTGAAAGGAAAGTAAGCTCCAATGTCTTAGCCATAGCTGCCAGGAGCACCAGATAATTCTCCTGTAATAATTCAAAAATAGTCATCTGTTCTTCATCCCGTCTAAATACTCTAAAAGAGACTGCAGCTGCAATAGGCTGCAGTCTCTATTAAATTAATCACAAAAAGTCTTATTTGGTGTATCTGTTGATGATCTCGTCAAATACGCCGTTCTTCTTAATATTAGCAAGTCCTGCATTAAACTTCTCGATAAGCTCGGGATTCTGGCCCTTCTTAACAGCGAAGCCGTAAGGTGTCTCCATCTCCTTAACGCTCTCAACTACCTGAAGCTTAAGATTCTTATTAGTCTTAATAGCATAAGCCATAACAGGATAATCCTCGAAACATGCTACTGAATTACCTGTCTGAATCTCCTGATACATAGTGGGTGAATCATCAAATACAGTAAGCTTTAAGTTATATTTGTCTTTAACAGACTCCGCAAATGTAGCACCTGTAGTACCTTTCTTAACTGCTACGTTCTTGCCCTTGATATCATCAAGTGACTTGATATTCGCATCAGCCTTAACTGCGATGGTAACAGGAACATTGTAATATGCCTCTGAGAAGTCGAATTTCTCTTTTCTCTTATCTGTGATACTCATTCCGGCAATAACACCGTCAGCCTGTCCTGCTTCAACTGCCTGAAGAGATGCATCAAATCCTAAAGCCTGAATCTCATACTTGAAGCCCTGATCCTTGGCAATGGCCTCCATAAGGTCCATATCGATTCCAAGTCTCTTTCCTGATGCGTCCTCGAATTCAAAAGGAGCAAATGCAGTATCTGTTACGATTATATACTTGTCCTTGGCTGCTGTGCTTCCTGCTGCTGAAGATGCTGCTGCTGTGCTTCCTGCTGCAGATGAACCTGCTGCCTTACTCGAGCTCGCCGGTGCTGTGCTTCCTCCGCAACCTACAGCTCCCACTACCATAAGTGATGCAAGCAAAAGTGCTGCTACTCTCTTTTTCATCAAACTAGTCCTCCTTAAATGCCCCCAAAGGAGCTTTTCATATCCTGCACCTTTATCACGTGCCTTAATACTATACCACATTAAAGTCCTGCGGTCAATAAACCCTTGCACATACGCATTACTTTCTATTATTATAAAGGAAGAGAAGACTTTTAAAGGCAGGACAGCTATGAGGGGTATTAACATTGATACGGAAAAAAATAAGGAAGTGCTGAAACGACGTGCCCGGAACATGAGCACATACCTGGAAAGCATGCTTAAATGGTGCTTCCTTGCCCTGTTTACCGGAAGTATCTGCGGAACCATAGGTGTAGGCTTTCACTACGTTGTAGCCTTTGTTACCTCTTTCCGGGGAGAGAATCCCTGGACCCTATATCTCCTTCCCTTAGCAGGCCTTATTATAGTCTTTTTATATCGAAGTGCTAAGATGGCTGATGACGGCGGAACCAATACCATCATTAATTCCGTCCGTTCGGCAGACAAGATTCCCATTGCCATGGCCCCCCTTATCTTTATCGGAACCATGCTGACACACCTCTGCGGCGGTTCTTCAGGCCGTGAAGGTGCAGCCCTCCAGCTGGGAGGAAGCATCGCCGCTTTTCTGGGACGTGGTATCAAGCTAAAAGATGAAGACATCAGAGTCATTACCATGTGCGGTATGAGCGCAGTTTTCTCTGCCCTTTTCGGGACCCCTCTTACAGCTGCCGTTTTCAGCATGGAAGTGGTTCATGTAGGTATTATGCATTATTCTTCCTTCCTGCCCTGTATAGTCTCATCCCTGACATCCACCGTAATAGCAGGCGCCCTGGGGGTTGAAAAAGAAGCCATGGCCGCTCCCGTCATAACCCAGCTGGGACTTCATCACCTGGGACAGGTCATTGTCATCGCCCTTATATGCGCCCTTGTAAGCGTAGTATTTGTAGAGACCATGCATTTTGCAGGCCATACCTATAATAAGTTATTCAAAAACCAGTACATCCGGATCCTGGTGGGGGCATGCCTTGTTATAGGCCTTACCCTCCTTCTGGGGACATATGATTATAACGGAGCCGGTATGCCGGTTATCGAACGTGCCCTCCATGAGAGCGCCAGACCGGAAGCCTTCATTATGAAAATAATAATGACGGCCCTGACCTTAGGTGCCGGCTTTAAGGGCGGCGAGATCGTTCCCTCATTTTTCATAGGCGCCACTCTGGGAAATGTGGTGGCCACTCTTATCGGCTTTGATATGGGACTGGGTGCAGCCATCGGCATGATATGCTTCTTCTGCGCAGTTGTTAACTGTCCCATAGCTTCCATACTCTTAAGTGCGGAGTTCTTTGGGGGTGGCAACATAGCCCTCTTCGGACTGGCATGTGCCGTAAGTTATCTCATATCCGGATACAGCAGTCTCTATACAAGCCAGAAAATAATGTATTCAAAAATCGCCCCCAGGCTTCGCGAATAAGCGGGGGCGATTAATATATCATATCTTATTCTTTTTTCTGTTAAGTACTCCCGATGCGATGATGGTCACAAAGGCCAGCAATGCAAAAGCAAATATCATCCATCCCACAAGTCTTCCCAAATCCCCAGGATTATAGAACATATCCCAGTAGCCTTTAAGATAAACAACAACTATGATAAGAGGAAGAATATATGTTAAGTAAGGTCTGAACCTGCCCTTAAAATTCATTCCTTCACCGGTATTAAGCTCTTTAAGGAAATTCTCATATCCCCATCCGTTCTTCCTGCAACAGAAGAGAATAAATACCAGGCTTCCCAAGGGAAGAAGGTTATAGGACACTATAAAATCTTCCAGATCCATGATACCCGTTCCCGGTCCCATAGGCTCAAAGCCTGACCAGAGATTAAAGCCTAATACTGCCGGCATTGAAAGAACTATAACAGCTATTATATTAAAGCAAACAGCCTTCCTTCTGGGCCAGTCGAAACCGTCCATAAAGAATGACAGAATATTCTCATAAACCGCAATAACCGTGGAAAGGGCCGCAAAGGTCATAAACAGGAAGAAAAGGGTTCCCCATATACGTCCTCCCGGCATGTTATTAAATACATTGGGCAGTGTAATAAACAAAAGGGAAGGTCCCGAGCCCGGTTCAACATTATATGCAAAACATGCCGGTATAATAATAAGTCCGGCCATTAAAGCAACAAAGGTATCAACTCCTACTATATTCAGACACTCTCCTGTAAGGGCATATTCCTTTCCAAGATAGCTGCCGAAGATTTCCATGGCTCCGATACCTATACTTAAGGTAAAGAAGGCATGAGTCATAGCCGCAAAAACTGCCTCACCTACACCGTTCTTCACCAGCCTGTCAAAATCGGGAACCAGGTAAAACCTGATACCTTCCCCTGCTCCGGGGAGAAGAAGCGAGTTAACTGCAAGAACTGCCATAAGGACAATGAGAATCGCCATCATGACCTTGGTAATCTTCTCTATCCCGCCCTGGAGTCCCTTTGCGCATACTGCAAATGCCAGCAGGCAGGATATGATGGTCCACAAGGCAAGTTCTCCGGGGTTGGCAAGCATACTTGTAAAATGTCCTGCCACTGCATCCGGTTCCAATCCCGATAAGGCTCCGGAACCCATCTTGAACATGTAGTTTATCATCCATCCGCATACCATGGTATAAAACATCATCAGGATGTAGTTGCCGACTATACAGATCCATTTAGCCCAATGCCACTTCTCGCCTTTTTTCTCCAACTGGTCATAGGCCATGGCAATTCCTTTGCCGCTGCCTCGTCCCACAGTCATCTCGGCTATAAGAATGGGTATTCCCAAAATAACCAAAAAAATCAAATATAAAATGATAAAAGCTGCTCCGCCGTACTGTCCGCATATGTAGGGAAACTTCCAGACATTTCCCAGGCCTACCGCACAGCCCGCTGAGACAAGAACAAACCCCAGCCGTGAGCCAAATCTTTCTCTTTCTTTCATCCCTCTTAAAACCTACCCTTTAACTACTGAGCAGAACTGCTGGGAGCTGCCATAGACATGGTACGTTCAAATTTAACCTTTGACCACACAGCCTCGTCTATCTTCATCTCTTTTGCATCAAGCCATGGCTTGGTAACGCTCTCAAATAACTCGTTCTCTCTCTGGGTAATGATACTCTGCTTCTTATTCTCTGTAGCTTCCGCATCATGTTCCTTGTCAAGTCTTACTATATAAAGGAATCCTTCGTTCTCAATGATATCGGAAAACTCGCCTTCTTTGAGCTTATCAGCGGCTTCTAAGACAGCCTTAGCCATTCCTTCATCATTCTTGCCGTAGGAATATTTGCTGACCATTGCGTCATTCTCCTTGGCCAGATCGTCTACATTACCGCCTGCCTTAACAGCCTCATACATCTTGGAAGCCTTCTCTCTGACAGTCTTGATCTCGTCCTCAGTAAGATCCACCACACTTCCGTTATCACCGGTCTTATTCTTTATATTAAATCTGATATAAGTAAAAGTTCTCTGGGCTGCTTCTTCGTCGGAAACATTCTTGTCCACCCCTGACTTAATAGCCTTGGAAACCTTTGACTCAACAGTAAGCAGTCTCAGGGCCTCTGCCACATCTTCTTCCCTGGTTACGGCATAACCCTTGCTTACTGCGGCTGAATTCTTCTCCATAAATGATTTGGCAACAGACTTGATCTTTGCCATCTCTTCTTCCGTTAACTCGATATTATAATCAGCCTTATGCTCATCTAAAACGTAGAACTGCTTAAATCCGTCCAAGACAGTCTGCTTTAGATTCTCACCCATGGTCTTATCGGTTCCGGTGGAAGACTTATCGTCCCACATTCCGTTTCCGAAGTACTGTCTGTAATAAACATCATAATTGGTCTGCTGCATTCTGAGCCAGAAATTCGCAAGTCCGTAAGATACCTTGGTATCTCCAATGGTTGCAACAGTTGTTGCCGGGTCTATATTAGCTCCACATCCGCCGAATAACAGTGATGCAGTAACGACAGCAGCCAGTACTGCACCTGCCATCTTCTTTCTGATCATAAAAAAACCTCCTAATCGTTCCTTTACGGAAAATACACAGAGTACATTATATTATCTTTCAGGCATATTTACAAGTAAAAGTTCTTAGTCTACGGGTCCTCACACAAAAGAGACATGCTCTCCACAAGTTCCCTGCAGGCCTCGATCACAGGGGGAGTTTTGCCCCCTTCTTTGGGCAGGGAATAGGTGAAGAAGGGGTTGGTTTCCGCTTTGAATCCCAGCCTGCCTTTGTACATTAAAACCAGGTCCGGGATCTTCTCGGGATTAACCTTTGCTTTCTCGTACATTGTCAGCTTAATATAAGAACCTTTTTGAGAAATATCCGTAACGTATACCTTGTGGGCCAAAGCCTTTAAATAGGCGATGTCCATAAGGTTCTCCACCAGCTTGGGCAGGTTTCCGAACCGGTCCAGCAATTCCGAATACATCTCGTCATATTCTTCTCTGGAACTAATCTCCGCTATTCTCTTATATATATCAAATTTCTGATACTCACTTGCTATGTATCTGTCCGGAATAAATGCGTCCACATCCAGGTAAACGGATGTTTCAAACTCATCCTCCTGCTTCTCCCCCTTCAGGTGGGCAATGGCCTCGTTCAGCAGTTTGCAGTACATGTCATAACCCACTGCCGACATGTTTCCGCTCTGCTCCACTCCTAAGAGATTACCGGCTCCTCTGATCTCCAGATCTCTCATGGCTATCCTTATTCCTGACCCCAGCTCGGTAAACTCTTTAATGGCATGGAGTCTTTTCTCCGCAGTTTCTTTAAGAAGCTTGTTTCTTCTATACATCAGATAGGCATAGGCATTACGATTGGAACGGCCTACACGGCCCCTGAGCTGATAGAGCTGGGAAAGCCCCATATTATCGGAGTCATGAATTATTATGGTATTAACATTGGTAATGTCCATTCCCGTTTCAATAATGGTGGTGGATACCAGTACATCTATCTCGCCGTTTATGAAGTCATACATTATATCTTCCAGCCGGTTCTCCCTCATCTGGCCATGGGCATATTCCACCCTGGCCTCAGGCACCATGGCTGCTATCCGGTCTCTTATATCAGCGATATCATTCACCCGGTTATAAACATAATAGATCTGTCCGTTTCTGGCCAGTTCCCGGTTTATAGCCTCCCTCACCATTTCTTCGTCGTATTCCATAACAAAGGTCTGAACCGGCATACGATCCATGGGAGGCTCTTCAAGTACGCTCATATCCCTTATGCCGATAAGGCTCATATGAAGGGTTCTGGGAATGGGTGTGGCGGTAAGTGTCAGCACATCCACATTGTTGCGGAGTTTCTTTATCTTTTCCTTGTGAGATACGCCGAAACGCTGCTCCTCATCTATAATGAGTACTCCCAGATCCTTGTAGGATACATCCGAGGACAATACCCTGTGGGTAGCTATTACTATGTCCACAGACCCTTTCTTTAATCCTTCTATGGTCTTTTTCTGCTGGGCAGGTGTTCGAAACCTGCATAAGAGGTCGACTTTAACAGGATAATCCTTCATTCTCTGGATAAAGGTATTGTAATGCTGCTGGGCTAAGATGGTGGTGGGCACCAGATATACCACCTGTTTGCCTTCCTGCACGGCTTTAAATGCCACCCGCAGGGCAATCTCCGTTTTGCCGTAGCCCACATCTCCGCACACAAGCCTGTCCATTATCTTGGTGCTTTCCATATCCCGCTTTGCTGCTTCGATAGCCAGCAGCTGGTCTTCCGTCTCCTCATAGGGGAAGGTCTCTTCAAATTCCCTCTGCCAAACGGTGTCTTCTCCGTACTTGTAGCCCTCCTTTGACTGACGGAGAGCATAAAGCTCCACAAGGTCATTAGCCACCTGCCATACGGCAGTTTTCACCTTACTCTTGGTCTTGCCCCACTCCACGCCTCCCAGCTTATTAAGCTTGGGTTTTCTTGCGTCGGCTCCCGCATACTTTTGCAGGGTCTCCAGCTGGGTGGCCAGAATATAGAGGTTATCCCCTTTGGCGTATTCGATCTTGATATAGTCTTTGGATATTCCTTCTACTTCAATCTTTTCTATTCCCCGGTATATTCCCAGGCCGTGATCAATATGTACCACATAATCTCCGGGGCTTATCTCCGCGAAACTGGAGATGGCATTGCCGCTTACGGTACGCTTCTTTTTCCTGGGCTTTTTCTGGCCGAATATATCTGTCTCGGAAATGATGGCGAAATTTATAAGAGGATACTCAAATCCCCGTTTTATGTTCCCGTATATAACCATTATCTCCCGGGGCTTAACCTCCCTGTCTATATCCTCGGTATAGAAGCTGTTCAGGTCGAAATCCCTTAAATCCTGGGCCAGACGCTTTGCCCTGGTAACAGAGGGACAGAGCAGGATTACCCGGCTTCCGTTATTCTTATAGCGTTTCAGATCCTTTGTGAGAAGCTCAATACTGTTGTTATAAGGGCTTACCGAGTGACAGGAAATATTGGATGAAGATTTTATGTCAAAATCCTTGGATACCGCATCCATAATGGACAGGGCCACTCCTCCCATCCTTTCCATATCAGATGCCACTTCCCCGGAGCTTTTCATAATGCCCATCTGGCCGGATAGAATATATCCTTTTTCAAGGCGGCCTGACATGCTCTCCGTAAACTCTTTTTCCGTAACCCGCAGTTTCTCCATAATACGGGCAGGTTCATCTATAATAAGCAGTGTATCTTCCGGAAAATAATCCAGCAGACTCCGGGTCTCGTCATAGAAGTACTTTATAAAACTATCGGCACGACCTGATGTCCCGGTCTGGGTCAGCTCTTCTGCCACTTCATCTATAACGGTTTTGATCCGGTGGGCCTCCTCGGTCTTCATTTCACCGCGAAACTTTTCATACTCTTTCTTTGCTTCCGAAACCATCCTTTTGACAGCTTTGTTTATCCTTGTCTTATCAGCAATGATCTCCGTGGCCGGATAAATCCTAAGCTCAGGCTGGACTTCGATGGAACGCTGGGTGGCAGCATCAAAAGAACGGATGGTGTCGATCTCATCATCCCACAGCTCTATTCTGAAAGGCGTCTCTTCCGTCAGGGGATATACGTCGATAATCCCGCCTCTTACGGAAAACTGGCCCGGCTGCTCCGCCTGATAATTCTTCTCATAACCCAGCATCACCAGGTCGGAGATTAATTCATCAACATTTATAATATCAGCCGGTTTCAGGGTGATAACCGAAGCCTTGATGATCTCCGGCGGCACCAGGGCATCCATAAATGCATCTGCCGTGGTAAATATGGTTACATTTTCGCCTTCCATAAGGGCCTTTATACATGACATTCTCTGCCTTGTTACCAGATTGCCATGGATGTCGGACTGAAAGAATATAAGGTCCTTTGCAGGATAAATATAAGCATTCCTGTCGAATAACCTGTAATCCTCATACATCTCCCGCATTTTGTTTTCACTAAAAGAAGCAATGATCTTATGAGAAAAACCATTGCCTAAACAAAATGCCATATGCGCTTTGCCGGAATCCACGCAGCCCGTTACCTGGGTTATCTCTCCCGGCTTAATCCTTTTCTTTACCTGAAGGAGCTCCTCCAGCTCCTCCATGGGGCTTAAAAATGCGTTCAATTATGAGTCTCCGTCTATCTTCCTGTTAAACTCGTTCATAGCCTGATCCGGACCTGATGTAATGATCTTTACCACCGCATCAGCTCCCCGCTCTATCCCTTCCTCCACAAGAGGAATCTGTTCTTTTTCAAAGGGCTGGAGTACGTAATCCACAAGTGAGATCTGCTCAGGGGTACCGCCTATACCTATACGAACCCGTATGAATTCTTCCGTACCCAGAAGTTTTATAATATTCTTCATGCCGTTATGTCCTCCGGCACTTCCCTTTTTTCGAACCCGGATATTCCCCGGGTCCAGGGAAATATCATCATAAATGATAATCAGCTCACTTGCAATATCGGTTTTATAAAAATGAGTCAGGGCAGCTACGCTTTCACCGCTTAAATTCATGTAGGTCTGGGGTTTGACCAGAAGGACCTTCTGACCTTCTATGGTTCCCTGGCCGCAGACGGCCTGTCCCATCCGCTTGGTGAAATCAATCCCGTATCGGTTGGCCAAAACATCGGCAACCATAAATCCCATATTATGTTTTGTCTTTGAATACTTAAGACCGGGATTGCCCAGACCCGCTATAATGTACATTTGTAAGCTCCCTACTCTTCCTTTTGATTCTTCTGCCTTGTATCGATGATCTTCTTAGCTTCTTCCAGCTGTTCCACGGTATTAATCCCGAATATGTCTTCCGGATCCTTGGCGGAAAAAGCTCCTACTTTCAGACCCTTGTCCCTGATGGCCGTGATCACGTCAGGAAGATAATACTCTCCCTGGGCATTGTCTGTGGTAAGACTGCCAAGGCCCTCCTTCAGCTCCTTTGCATTAAAGACATACATGCCGGAGTTGATCTCACAGATCTTCCTTTCTTCGTTGGTAGCATCCTTATGCTCCACATTTTTAATGAAATTGCCCTCTTTATCCCTGACAATGCGGCCGTAACCTGTGGGGTCCTTCATCATGGCAGAAAGCACCGTGACGTAATTCCCCCTGCCCCGGTGGTAGTCCATCAGGGCTTTAATGGTACTGCCTGTAACAAGGGGGGTGTCTCCGCAGAGCACCAGAACATCTTCGCATTTATCCAGAAACTCCTTGGCACACATAACAGCATGGCCTGTGCCCAGCTGCTCTTCCTGGAATGCATATTCCACATCCCTGTGGATATTCTCTTTAACACGGTCTGCCTGATATCCGATAACCAGGCAGACTTTTTTTATGCCGGCAGAGTAAACCGCATCAATAACGTACTCTGCCAGCGCCTTATCATTAATCTTATGAAGGACCTTGGGCAGGTCCGACTTCATTCTCGTACCTTTTCCTGCTGCCAGGATTATGGCCCCTATATTAGTTTTGTCCATAATAAGCATTAGCTCCGTGTTTTCTGTAATAGTGCTTGTCCTGCAGCATCTGGGGTGCAGGCTTCACATCCGGATTGATAGTCTCGGTCCGGGCTGCCATCTTTGCAACTTCCTCTAATACCACTGCATTATGGACTGCTTCGTGAGCATCCTTGCCCCAGGTAAAGGGGCCATGATTCTTGCAGAGTACTGCAGGCATAGCCACATAGTCAAGGTTCATCCTCTTGAACTCATTAACTATAACATTTCCCGTGTTAAGTTCATAGGCCTCATCTATCTCTTCTTGAGTAAGATTTCTCATGCAGGGAATCTCCCCGTAGAGATAATCCGCATGGGTGGTTCCGTAGCAGGGAATGCCTCTGCCTGACTGAGCCCAGCTCGTAGCCCAGGAAGAATGAGTATGTACCACTCCTCCTATATTGGGGAAGTGATTATATAATACCATATGGGTAGCCGTATCTGATGAGGGCTTATAATCTCCCTCCACCTTGTTTCCCTTAAGGTCTACAACAACCATATCCTCGGGACGCAGCTTATCATATTCCACTCCGCTGGGTTTGATTACAAAGAGACCCTTTTCTCTGTCAATCCCGCTTACGTTACCCCAGGTAAATGTAACAAGGCCGTATTTGGGAAGGAGCATATTTGCTTCATAGACTTCTTTTTTTAATTCTTCTAACATATCTTAATCCTCTTTAATTTAAACACTCAATGGCTTTCTTCTCTATTTCGATGCAGTCTGCATATCTCTTGGCAAATTCCTCAAATCCCTTAACATCAACGGGCTTGGGTGCCAGGGTCGACTTTCTGGCTGTTGCAAAAACCTTATTGTTAAGGAAGTTGGTGAGTTTCTCATCCTCATCCTTCTTATTCATGTACGCCGCAAGTAAAGCCATTCCCCATGGGCCGCCTTCTCCTGCCCCTTCCATAACGGATACATCGGCATTAATGGCTGCGGCTAAGATGCTTTGCGCAACGCCCTCTGTCTTAAATATTCCGCCGTGTCCCAACACGCTGTCGATCTCAACTCCTTCCTCATTTACCAGGATGTCCATACCGATCTTTAAGGCACCGAAGGCAGTGGAGATATTGGCTCTCATGAAGTTGGCAAGGGTAAAGTCTCTGTCGGGAGTACGAACTATCATGGGACGGCCTTCGGATGTGCCCATAATATTCTCTCCGGAGAGATGTCCGTAAGCGAGAACTCCACCGCAGTCCGGATCTCCTTCCAATGCCTTATTGTAAAGAACCGAGAATAATTTGTTCTTATCACACTCAATTCCCATGGCCTGAGTGAATTCTTCAAAGATATTAACCCAGGCATTAAGGTCTGATGTACAGTTGTTGGCATGAACCATGGCAACCAGGCTGCCATCGGGTGTTGTAACAAGATCCAGTTCCTTATGAACGGCCTTAAGTTCTCTCTCGAGAACAACCATACCGAAGATGGAGGTTCCTGCAGAGATATTTCCTGTACGTTTTGCAACACTGTTGGTAGCCGCCATACCTGTTCCGGCATCTCCTTCCGGAGGACAAAGGGGAATTCCTGCCTCTAAGTTACCGGTGGGGTCTATAAGGGCTGCACCCTCCCGGGTAAGGATACCTGCAGGCTCTCCTGCTACCAGAACCTTAGGAAGAACGTCCTCCAACTTCCAGGGAACCTTCTTTTCTTCCAGCATGTTATTAAAGATGGCCATCTTGGCCTTATCATAATCCTTGGTCTTGGGGTCTATGGGAAACATTCCTGAAGCATCGCCGATGCCAAGGACTTTCTCTCCCGTAACCTTCCAATGAACAAAACCTGCCAGGGTGGTGCAGAATTTGACGTGTTTTACGTGAGGCTCATTATTAAGGATAGCCTGATAAATATGGGCTATACTCCATCTCTCGGGAATGTTGTACTGAAATGCGTTAGTCAGCTCATCTGCTGCCTCTCCGGTAATGGAGTTACGCCAGGTCCTAAAGGGTACCAGCAGTCTCTCATCTCTTCCAAAGGCCAGATATCCGTGCATCATTGCGGAGAATCCCATGGAAGCTACCTTCTTTAATACAACCCCGTATTTATCTTTAACATCACGAGCCAGATCTGCATAAGCACTGCGCAGTCCCTCCCAGATATCATCCTCGGAATAAGTCCAGATGCCGTTCTTTAAACGGTTCTCCCAGTCATGATTACCCTGGGCAATAACCTTATACTCCTCATCAATAAGGACAGCCTTAATTCTTGTAGAGCCAAACTCCAACCCCATAACGGCTTTGCCCGATTCAATTAATTCCTTACTCATATATACCTCTCCTTTCACTCATAAAGTGTCTTTCGCTGCTTTATAATACTTGCAAGATCCATTGTATCATCAAAATATGTTTCTTTCACGTAAATGGTCTTTTCCACGCTCTGACCGCTGTGGAGTTTTTTAATGGTCTCCGCCGCAACAGGTCCCAGCTGGGTATTGCATTCAAAAACCGCATTAAAATCTCCGTAAAGCAGGGTGTTAAGCGCCGGTAAAACACCATCGTAGGATATGATCATAACATCTCCTCTGGGCCCGCAGGTCTTGCCCGCTGCCTTAATGGCCTCAACGGCTCCAAAGGACATATTATCATTCTCGCTTATAAGTACATCTATCTTAGGATATTTGGCCAGAAAATCCGCCATAACTTCTTTTCCCAGTGCCTGGGTAAAATCAGCAGATGCCCTTTCAAGCATATGCCAGTTCTTGTGTTTTTTCAACACTTCGTCAAAACCGGTGGTTCTCCCAATCTGTGCCGTAGAGCCTATAGTTCCCTGTAGTGACACAATATTGATATCTTCCTTGTCCCTGCCGATCTTAACAAGGTACTGCTCCAGCCACTCTCCCGCATCCAGGCCTTCTTTGTGGAAATCACTGCCTATCCAGCAGGTGTAGAGATCCGGACTGACATCAGCCTTCCTGTCCACAAGGATAACGGGGATCCCGGCCTTCTTGGCCTCCTTAAGTACTTCCTCCCATCCTGTCTCTACTATCGGGTCCAGGATAATATAATCCACTCCCTGAAGGATAAAGTTTCTTACGGCCTTAAGCTGATTCTCCTGCTTTTGCTGTCCGTCTTCATATATGAGATAGAAGCCGTTCTCGTCTGTAAAAATCTTGTTGTAAGACGCAGTATTAGCTCTGCGCCAATCTGACTCAGAGCCTACCTGGGAAAACCCCACTACTATCTTTGATTGTCTTTTTTCTTTTTCAACATCTGCAGAAGATTTAACAGAGGAAGCAGGGGTAATTCCCTGCTTCCCGCATCCAATCACAAGAATCATGGACAAACATATTAAACCTGCAACTATTCCTTTGAATACTTTCATTATATGTCCTTATTTTTTCTTGTTTCTTGTCTTTACTTTAATAATAATACTCTGGATTACAATGAAGAAGCATAACATGGCAGCCACTGTAATTCCCGTCCACCAGGACTGTTCAAATCCTGCGGATGTAACGATATCCTTAATGGTTCCCAGAGAGATAGCACCGAAGAAGGTACCTATAATGTTACCTACACCACCGGTAAGCATGGTTCCTCCGATGATGGAGGAGGCTATGGCGTTCATCTCGGCGCCGGTGGCATTAAGAACAGAACCGGATCCTACGTGAGCAAAATATACATATCCACCGATACCTGCTAAAAGTCCGCAGAGAACCTGGGCAAAGAACTTGGTTCTCTTAACATTGATACCAAGCATCAGGGCTGACTGGTTATTACCGCCTACTGCGTAGAAGGCTCTTCCCAGCTTAGTATACTTAAGCATAAGGAATAATAATACCACTACGATAAGGGCGATGATAACACCAACCTCTATATAGGCATCTATATATACTCCACGTCTGTTAATGGTACCGAGACCCGGAATAATAACCTTTGTGTCCTTAAGTTCAACGAATTCCTTATGGACAACGTTGAAGGGGTCTGTGTTGATAATAGTTGTAAGACCTCTTGCAAAGAACATACCTGCCAGGGTAACGATAAAGGGCTGGATCTCAAGATAGGCAACCAGGTATCCCTGAACTATTCCGAAAGCAAGTCCTATACCTACTGCCAGAAACATGGATCCGATAAGGGAACCACCTTGCTTGTCAAGCCATACGGCACAGCACATGGTGATAAGTCCCGTAACACCGCCGACAGAAATATCGATACCGCCGGTGATCATTACGATACTAAGACCGCAGGCAAGGATGATCAGGTAGGCATTATTGTTAAGGATATTTAAAAATCCCTGGCCTGTAAGGAATCCTTTCTGCAATACAGCCATAGCAAATATGTACATGATAACAAATACTACTATGGTTATAAGGAGCAGCATATTTGAATCTGAAAGTCCCAGGATCTTCTCTCCCAGACTTCTCTTAGGAGCTTTTGTCTTAGTCGCCTCCATCTATGCCACCTCCTTTTTTTCGCTGTGTTTTATTGACTTAAATCTGGCAGTGAACCACTCCCTTACCTTTGGAGCGCTGGCCACAACCAGAATAATAACAACGATGGCTTTGTAAGCCGGCAGCGCTGCTGAACTTACATCATATTTATAAAGAGTCTGTGTCAAAAACTGTATAACGTATGCACCGATAACAGATGAAGCGATGGAGAACTTACCGCCGCCAAGGGCGTTACCGCCCAGGGCAACTGCCAGGATGGCATCCATCTCTATATCCTTTGCAATGGTTGTATAGTTAATGGTGGACAGACGGCTTACCTTAATATATCCTGCAATACCTACAAATACGCCTAAGATAACGTAGGTAGCAAACTTGATAACCGTGGGATTAAGTCCGTTAAGTCTTGCAGACTTCTCATTAATACCGGCAGTCTGTACGTAAAGCTTCAGGTTGGTAAACTTAAATATAAGGGCCATAGCTATATAGCAGAGTACGGCAACCAGCACCGGCGACGGAATGGGACATCCCGGGAAGTTATTACCGATATATCCGAAGCTGGGCTCCGTAATAATAGGAAGCTCATTATTGTTAAACCATGCTGCTATGGAACGACCTGCCGTATACATAATAAGGGTAGCAACCATAGGCATTATCTTAAAGTAAGCAACCAGAACACCGTTAAATGCTCCGATAAGCATGGCTGCAAGTATACCGCAGATTACCGCCACAAATATGGGGGCCTGGAGGGTATCCGGTCTGGAATTACCTCCGCAGAGAACACGAAGGATCAAGCTTCCCGCTACCGCAATACCGGCACCGACAGAAATATCCTGTCCGCCTGAAGCCGCTGTAACCAATGTCATACCCATGGCAAGAAGGGCAAGCTCTGAACCGAAATTAATAATGGTAATTATCTGGCCTCCGAAAACCATAGTTCCCTCTGAGTTCGGGGAAAAGGTAATGGCAAAGAAGGTCGGATCCATTATAAGGTTAAACAGTACCAGAGCAAGCAGTGCAACAAGGGGAATCATGATCTGATTCCGGAAAATATCTTTCACGGAAAATTTAGCTTTCTCCACTGTTATCACCTCCTGCAATAGTACTCATTATCTTATTCTGGTTGAGGTCTTTACCTTTAAGTTCTCCAACCACCTTACGATCTCTCATTACTATAAGTCTTGAACATGTACGCAGCATCTCGTCTGTCTCGGATGAGATGAAGGTAACTGCTACACCGTCTCCCGCCAGTTTTAATACCAGCTTCTGTATATCTACCTTGGTTCCTACATCGATACCTCTTGTAGGCTCATCAAGGATCAGATACTGGGGATGTGTCAGCAGCCATCTGGCTACTATACATTTCTGCTGATTACCACCGGATAATGATTTGATAGGGGTATCTGCAGATGCTGTCTTAATGCCCAGGAGCTTGATGTATTCTTCAGCAAACTTGTTAGCCTCTGCCTTTGAGAAGGGTTTCCAGAAACCTTTCATAACCTGCAGAGCCAGTATAATATTCTCCCTGACAGAAAGATCTCCTACGATACCGTCGCCCTTTCTGTCCTCGGGAAGATAACCGATTCCGTTACGCATAGCATCTATGGGCTTATTGATCTTAACGCGCTTGCCGTTAACTTTAACAACACCGCTTGTAACACGGTCTGCTCCGAAAATGGCTCTTACACACTCGGATCTTCCTGATCCCAAAAGTCCCGTAAAGCCGTTAACCTCGCCCTTTCCTATAGTGAAGTTAAAGGGCTCTATGCCCTGGTCAGAAGAAAGACCTTCTGCATCAAATACATATGCATCAACATCTATATCTACGTCATCTTCGACTTTGTTTTCTTTAATATCAGCCAGGTCGTCAAATTCCTTACCTAACATCTTGGATACAAGCTGTACTCTGGGGCACTCGGCCACAGTGTATTCGCCCACCAGTTTACCATCACGAAGGACTGTAATCTTATCGCATACTTCATATACCTGCTCAAGGAAATGAGTAACGAAGATGATTCCTACTCCTCTGGCCTTAAGATCTCTCATGAGCTTAAAGAGCTTCTCAACTTCCTGCTCATCAAGGGAAGATGTGGGCTCATCAAGGATAAGAACCTTACATTCCATGTCTACCGCCCTTGCGATAGCAACCATCTGCTGCACTGCCAGTGAACAATCACCCAGCTGCTTGGTAGCAGTGGCGGGAATATCAAGGGACTGCAGCATCTTATTGGCTCCGTCATTCATCTGTTTCCAGTTCTGAATGACATTTTTACTTCTTCCTATGTAGATATTCTCTGCAACGGTAAGATTAGGACATAAGGTAATCTCCTGATATACCGTGCTTATACCCTGATTCTGTGCTTCCTGTGGAGAACGAATGGAAACGGACTGACCGTCAAGAATTATATCACCCTCATCTTTGGTGTAAACACCTGTAAGAACCTTAATAAGTGTAGACTTACCGGCACCATTCTCTCCCATTAAAGCATGGATCTCACCGGGGCAAAGAGAAAAGTCGACATTCTGCAAGGCTTTAACACCGGGAAAGCTTTTACAAATGCCCTTCATTTCCAATATCTTTTCCATGGATTTCTCCTCTCTTTATACTCAAACTTAAAAGGTGGCGCAACGGTTAATTGCGCTGCGCCACCTATGATTGCTATATTGATGTATTAATCAGCTATTAGATTCCGTATTTCTCAACGTCTTCCTTAGTGATCGTCTTAGCATCGAATCCCTTCTCGTCCATAACGATGGTCTTCTTGTCTAACTTCTCACCCTTCTCAAGCTTGTTGATAACTTCTACAAGGTATGAAGACTGGAAGGGGTTGCACTGTCCATCGTAGTTCCACTTCTTGTCAAGGAGCTCCTGAAGTGCCCACTTGTTGCAGTCGAATCCGATAACAACAACGTCTTTGTCAACACCGTGTGAAATGTTCTTAGCGTCGAGAGCTGCTACAGCACCCTTAGCCATATCATCGTTCTCAGCGTAGATTACGTTGAACTTTGTTCCCTTAGCGATTACAGAATCAACGATCTTCTGAGCTTCCTCAGCGTTCCAGTTACCTGTCTGCTGAGCAACGATCTTCCAGTTAGCGCTGTCAGCCTTAACCTGTGCATCTAAAGCGCCTGAACGACCCTTCTGAGCTGCTGTACCCATCTGACCCTGGATATGGATTACGTTGTATGAACCAAGCTTCTGATCCTTTAACCAGTTAACAGCTGTCTCACCTTCTTTAGCCATATCTGATACTACTGATGCCTCATAAAGCTTCTCATCTGCATCGATTGTACGGTCAAAAAGAAGAACCTTTGTGCCTGCTGCCTGAGCATCCTTTAATACTCCGTCCCAGCCTGCTGTATCTGCTGCTGAAAGTAACAGATAATCAACACCGTCAGTAATCATCTTCTTAGCTGCTGTGATCTGCTCGTCGTTGTTCTTACCATAAGCAAATGTAGCCTTGTAGCCGTTAGCTTCTGTAAATGTAGCTTTCAGATCCTTGTCGTTAGCTGTACGATATCCGGACTCTGAAGGATCGTTGTTGATGATACCAACTTTGATCTGCTTTCCTGATGCTGCTGCGCTTGATCCTGCTGCTGCAGATGATCCTGCTGCCTTACTTGATGATGCTGCCTTACTTGATGATGCTGCTCCGCCTGTGCTTCCGCCACATCCGAGAGCCATTGTAGCTGCTACTGCTGCAACTAATAAGATACTTGCAATTTTCTTTCTCACTTCTCTTACCTCCATAATACTTTTAGTAGGTTTTGGTTTTTTTAACACCAAGGTCATTCTAACAAAATGGGGGTAAAATTAATACGGAGTAATTTTTTTTTTTAGTTTGTTTTTTTATTTATTACCCCAAATTGATATTTATTTGTCATTTTTTTGTGATTTTTTTTGAAATCGGTGTGATTTTTTATTGCGAACAGGGAATTATTACCTTTACTTCTGTTCCTTCTCCCGGGGCGCTGTCTATCTCTATCCCGTAACCCTCACCGTAAGTAAGCTGAATTCTCTGAAGTACATTCATGAGTCCGAATCCGCCGTCAGAGCGGTCTCCGGCCTCTTCACCCGCTTCACCCTTAAGGGTATGCCGGATCATTTCCAGCTTATCCGGTTCTATTCCCACCCCGTCATCCTTAACGGAAAGAATTATTCTGTCCCCTTCCGAAACATCCGATATGGTTATGGTTCCCTTTGCTCTCTTATTCTTGATTCCGTGATACAGGGCATTCTCCACAAGGGGCTGCAATGTCAGCTTCGGAATGGGGTATTCCCCTATGGATTCATCCGCATTTATCTCGTAATCTAAGATATCCTGATACCTGAACTGCTGGATCTTAAGGTAGCTTTCCACATGCTTGATCTCTTCTCTGATGCTGACTATGGATTTACCGTTGCTCAGTCCCGTCCGGAAGAAGTCCGAAAGAGAATTAACCATAAGGATAACCTGCTCATTCTCACCCATCTCCGAGAGCCAGGTTATAGTATCCAGCGTATTATACAGAAAGTGAGGGTTAATCTGTTCCTGGAGAAGCTGGAGCTCTATGGCTCTAAGTTTCTCCTGCTCGGATTTTACATCCTCCACCAGAGTACCTATCCGTCCCACCATTTCATTAAAACTCTGCCCCAAAATAGCAAGCTCATCGGCTCTGTCGGATTGGGCCCGGACTTCAAAGTCTCCGGTACCTACAGATGTTGCCACATCGCATAGTTCCTTAACCGGCTCTACTATACCCTTCATTATCTTCCAGCTGGTATACAAAGCAAATGCAATGACCACAACAAAGAGTATGATACCCAGAACAATACTCAGATTAAGATTCTGCTTGATCCCAAGCCTCAGTTCGTCAAGACTGATAACCTGGTAATTAATGTACTGCTGAATCTGATCCTGGATCAGCTCCGTAATGATCCTGATGTTATTATCAAGACGTTCCATATTAATGGCATAGGAACCCAGAACCTTTGAATCATCTACAATCTCGGTCACACGTTCTTCCAGGGTATCAAGGCTTCGAAGTATCCGGTCAAGCTGGTTTTTCTCACCGGCATCTTCTGTCTTATTGTAGAGATCCCGAAAATCATTTCTTGCGCTGTTTATCATATTAAAGGGCTTGTCAACGTCCACTATCTCTCCGGCTCTATCGGAATTAACGGTGATGGTGTACATGACATAGTCCATATCATTTTTGAAGTCTATATTGTAGGCGTTTGCCTTAATGATATCATCTACGATCATATCGTAATTATGAGTAAATGACCGCATAAGGATCATTAAGAATACGATAATGGCCGCCATGGGAATAAGGCAGATAGCCATAAGGCGGTACAGACGCCTGGCCAGATTGGAACCTTTTGTTTTCAATTAGTTCAGCTCCCCCTTTTTCCTCGCCCGGTATTCCTTGGGCGAACACCCCTGTTTCTTCTTAAAGATATAACTGAAATAATGAGAGTCCTTATATCCCACACTGTGGCCTATCTCCGAAGTCTTCATGGAGGAGCACATGAGAAGCTCCTTTGCCTTATCCATACGAAGATCCGTTAAGTACTCCACAAAGGTCCTGCCTACTTCCTTGCTGAAAATGGAGCTGAAATAGCTGGGACTCATGCCCACCATCTCCGCAAGGCTGTTTAAGGATATGTCTTCCTGCATATAGTTATCCCGCAGAATATCCTGGGCTCTTCCTATGATATCCGAATACTTCCTCTCGCTGATCCGGTCTCTGGCTTCTATTACCATAAGAAGAAGGCTCTTAAGCTCCTCCCCCATCTCTACAGGGGATTGCTGTTTCTGCATCCTGTTGCGGATGGTTTCGGACCTGGTCTTAAAATCTTCGTCCGTAATGCCCAGTTTCTCTGAAAAGGCCATAACGGTAATATATATATCCATTATGAGATACTGGCGCATTATCTCCGATGTCAGAGCATCTCTTGTAAACTCTTCCATATATAGTTCAAGGAAGCCTGCCAGTTCACTTTGTGTTCCGTTATATAAGAATTTTTCAATAAGCTCCCTTGAATGCTCGACATTTGCAAAGCCCACCTGGGGAGCCGCTTCATCTTCATAGCTGCTTAGCTGATCCAGGGAAATGATCTGATTGGATTTTAAAGAGAATCTTCCTATAAAGGCCTTGTCCGCATCTCGGAAGGACTTCTTCAATTCCTTAATACGCACAACCTTGCGCCCTATGCCTCCGAAGTACTCCAGCTTAGGATATGCCGCCATCATTTCATAGATCTTTTCTTTGAAGTCTTCTATACGGGAATCCATCTCTTCTTCATTTTCAGACATAAGGAGAAAAGCCCAGCCTTCAACACTCTTTTGAATGGCAATGACCTCATCCAAGGACTGCGTAACCCGGTCTATATCCGATTCTACGTCAAAGACGTTAACCAGCGGATTATCCGATTCCGCCGCAGGGAGTATCTTGAAAAGGATAATGCAGTATGTCCCGGCGCTTAATGAAATGCCGTATTTCTTACCGCCTTCAATGGCGTCACCGGTGGACATATCGCCGAAAAGCAACTCACGGAAGAACCTGAGTCTGGCGTTCTCACCGCCTTCCTCCATTTCCTCGGAATATTTCTTTAAAAGTTCCTTCCTTTCACGCTCATTGCTTAAGGATTCCTTGACCTTATTCAGACTCTCAAGAAGCTGGGCCGCGGATATGGGCTTTAAAAGATATTCTGTAACAGACAGATTGATAGCCTCCTTGGCATAATCGAATTCGTTATACCCGCTTAAAATGATGATCTTTGTCTCGGGAAGTTCCTGTTTTACTATACGGGAAAGCTCCAGCCCGTTCATAAAGGGCATCTTAACGTCAGTAATAAGAATATCCGGCTTGGTCTTTAAGATAAGGGGCAGGGCTACTTCACCGTCTCCTGCCTCTCCCACAAATTCAAAGCCGTTCTCTTCCCACTTTATGCTTTTTTCTATTCCGTTCCTGATAACGAACTCATCTTCAACAAGAAAAACTTTGATCCGCTCCACTTTTCTTCCCCTTGTAATTAATAAATTACACATTCCCTTATGAATAATACCACGGAGGGGTCACTTTTTCCATATTTTTCGTATTGAACCCGGGAGGTGGCCCGGAGGACAGACCCGGAGGACAGACTCACCAGGTTCTATTTTAAGCCTGCGAGCCTTAAATCGGTCAAAGTATACCCTAAGCATGCATTTATCTGCATGTAGGGTATACTTTTTTCTCATTATTCACGGCGTAACTGGTTTCGATTTAACAAATATACCTCAAACAAGCGATGATTGTGATTTGAGGCATACATTTTATGCCGTATTTTTACTGCAAAATAGATTAATGTCATTTTTTCATACCTAAAACAGCTATTAAGTAGCAAATTAGGTATATTTTGAGATTTTCGTGAGTTTAGTCACCAGATTTCACCCTAATAGTCGCCCCGATGGAAATTATCGGAAATAAATGAAAACTACTGGTGCCTAAAATGAACAAATTACATGTTTTAGCCATACTAGCGCCATTCATCTGTAAAAACTTGGAATGCATCTGGTGACTATAGCGTATCATAATACGGCCTTAGTCACCAGTTCCATTAATTCACATTCCGTCCCCATCGCAAAAAGGAAGACTTGCGTTCGCTTTGCTTCCGCAAGTCCTTGATTCTCCTCAATATTATTACTTTCTTTCCATCCTATAATACTGTAATACGTCCAACACCTATCTCATATTGAAAATCTGCCATAATAAGCCTCCCATTTATTTAAGTAAACCCATAAGGTCTTCATATGTATGAACAACATCATACTTCACCGTATCGCTGCTGATAGCTTTAAAGTGTTCTCTTGCACAATGAATTTTTGAACTTTCCATCTCCTTAAGCTGCATAGTGTCCATTGAACCCTTTGTCTCTGCTATGAAGTAAATGTGCTTTACAGTTCCCTTCTTGAAGGAAATAGCCCAGTCAGGATTATAATGTCCTACAGGTGTATTGATATAAAAACCGTTAGGTAGCTTTACATACACAGCTACGTCCTCACAGGTATCAAGCTTTTCAGCAAACTCTTTTTCGTTTGTCGAGTCATAAATAATATGATCATATAAGTGTCGATTTGCCTTCATAGCATTTGTGTTATTAACCTCATGAGCTGTCACAGGATTACTCGATTATCCTGTCACAGCTTTATTTATATTTCTGTCACTGGGGAGGGGTTTGCACCGGCTCCCCAGTGCCGTTTTTAATGTTCATCTATGCT